>Ga0209198_1001652_pt1 | contig 16526 bp, 41 predicted proteins | sample COGITO_mtgs_1105_2_FD_184804 | JGI IMG/M metagenome (GOLD analysis project Ga0209198, IMG submission 184804) | Pelagic marine microbial communities from North Sea - COGITO_mtgs_110519 (SPAdes) (version 2) | ecosystem: Environmental > Aquatic > Marine > Epipelagic ...
TCTGAGGCTGAATGGGCGTCTTTTGCTGGCGCTGTTCTGGAAGACCAGGCGTTGAGCGCGTTGGGTACATTCAGAGGCTGTAAGGTGACAAGATCGGCAACAGCCGGATACGCTACCGTAAACCTCACTTTTTCCGTAACATCTGGGGATGATTATGTGGTTACGGCCCTATGGTCAGACCCTACAGGCGACGGGTTGGTTGTCCGACTGGATAACTTCAGCGTGAACTCGACAGTGTGCAACCTTACACCCGCAGGCGTATTTAACGCATCATTCACAGACGCAGGAGCGGCTACCCTCTTGGATCACCGTGACTTAGGGGGAGGGCTTTACCGATCTTCAATCAAGTGGACGCCAAACTTTACAGGTGACGCCAATTTCGCCTTGGGGCCATCTGGAGCAGATGGTGACAGCGTTATTCTCTACGTTGGGGATATTCAGCCCGGTTCATCCGCATCCCCACTGATCCCCACCTATGGCTCAACCGTGACACGCGGGGCTGATGACCTGAAAACACTGGTATCTTCGTTTGGGTACAACGTGAACGCAGGGACACTGGTTGTTGATTTCGTTTCCTTTGACAGCGACATTACAGATACCCAGAACATTGCGGGCTTTAGCGACGGTAGTTCGCAAAACCGCGCTCTTATCCGTAGAGAGGGCGTTACGTCGAGGGCGCTTATCGTTTCTGGTGGATCAACGCAGGCAAACTTCTCTGTGGACGGCATCGCCACGGGTGAAACATCTAAAGTGGCGCTAGGGTTTGAGCCAAATAACTTTGCTCAGTCTCTTGACGGCACAGCGGTTGTAAATGACGCCGACGGGATTATGCCAAGCGGCATCACAGAGTTGAAGTATGGACGTGCCGACTTTGAGCCAACGTCTTCAATACTCAACGGCCTGATCCACTCGATAGCGTACTACCCCTTCGCGGCAAGTGACGCACAACTGGTGGAGGCATCAAGCTAATGGCACTCGATATTGAAACAGAGAGTGGCCCAATGACAGCCTTCGTCACAATGCAAAACGGGCGGCTTGCGTTTTCCACGCGGGCCACCGACATGGCCACCCACGTTGCCGAGTTTACAGCGGCGGGTCTGATGGACGCAGATGGAAACTACACCAACTGCACAGTGGCAGAGATTGGTCCTATCACCCTGACCTACACGACAAACGAGGATGGGGAGCAAGTGCCCGATCAGGTGGACACCAGGTTTCATGCCAACACGTTGCTGGACTTAGCAGCCACCCAACGCCGCCAGTGGGAGCCATGGGTTCTGTCTTGGATGGCTGCAGACGATGCACCCCCAAACAGTTCAGAGCAAGGCAAGACCGCGCGCGGCATCGACCTGATCGAAATGTCAACGATTGACCACCCACGAAACCGGATTGGATAGGGTATATGGAAGTGTTGTTTTCCAAGTTTGGGTGGCTGATCGGCGCAGCAGTTGCGGCCATCGTTTGGCTTGTCAGGCTTGAGGCCATCGCGCTGTCAAACCGCGCAGAGATCAAACGGCTTTGGGACCAGCGCTCAGAAGACCTGCAAGCGGCAAAAGACAGCCGCGACGAGACAAACCACATGCTTGGCGAGATACGGCAAGACATCAAAGAACTGCTTCGAAAGGGTCTGTGATGAAAATTCCAGCGCACAAAACGACAATCATGGTCCACTGCCTTGCCACGACAAAGGCCTGGGGGCTAGGCAAGCCTATCAAGGCCATCATGAAAGAGGTGACGCGCTGGCACGTTGTTGATCGGGGCTGGCGTGCTGTGGCCTACGCGGTGATCCTTGGCTATGGCGGCGAACGTGCGCTTGGCCGTGATCTCGACGGCGACGGTGATGTCTACGAAGAGACAGGCGCAGGAGCACGCGGATGGAACAAGAACACCATCCACATCGCGCTTGTGGGTGGATATGGCGGCCACCGGGATGATGAGTTCGGCAAGCACTTCACGCCTGAACAGGACGTTGCCTTGCGAACGGAAATTGCCCGCATTGAAAAAATGGCCGGGCGCAGCCTGAACCTGATCGGCCACAACGAAGTCGCTAACAAAGCCTGCCCATGTTTCAACGTCCGCAAGTGGTACGAGAGCGCGCCACCTATCCCTGTCACGCCTAAGCCTACAGGTTTCTTGGCGTTCCTGCTCAAACTCTTTGGAGGTTTCAAATGACCCTGAAAACACAACCGACAAAAATGCCAACTCGCAAGCTGGCGGCAGTGATTATTGCGACATTCTTGGTCCAAGGCACCTTGGCTGTCTTGGATATGTTCCTGCCCGGCGTGGCTAAATCGGTTCCTGCCGCAGATTACATCGCCATGCTCGTTCCGCTGTTTGCTGGGTACATGACCAAGGACAAGGCGTGATGCGCGATCCTATGGCCGTGTGGGCCGCTGTTTACCTAGCCTTGCTTGCTGTCGGTGGGCTTGCCCTGCTGTTGGGGCTGTTTGGCGCTGTGCGGTGGTTTCTCGCATGATTGCCGCCCTTCTTGGTTCACGCCTCGCCCGCGCAATCGCTATGGGTGCGGCCTTCTTGGCTGTCGTCGCATTCCTGTCGGGCCAAAACCAAAAACTGCGGATCGAACGTGACGCCTACAAAGAACGCCTTGAGGCCATCGCCGGGGCGAGAGAGATTGAGAATGTGGCAAACCAGATTGATGATTGCGGGCTTATTGGTCTGCTTATTGGGGGCGGGGATGTGCGATCCACAGACTGGGGTGCTGTTCTCGGATGTGCAGAGGGTGCCCCCGAACCTGAAACAGAAAACGGCAGAGTATCTGGTGCGCAATGACCGGGACGTGGCTGTGTGGATTGTTGAGACGCGGCTTAAATGCGGCGAGTTTGGGTGTGCGCAGTGACAGCGGGAGCCTTTGAAACAAAGATGGCTTTACTTGAGCGCGACATAAGTGACTTGCGTGATCAAGAGCGAGAGAACGCGGCGCGCATTGCTGACCTTGAGGCGCAGGACAAGAATAGGATGCGATGGGCCATCGGTGCCCTTGGCACAGTGGCCATGGGCCTTGCTCTTTACATCTGGAATTTCAAGGTTGACGGAAAATGATCGGCCAAAAAATAACGGTTTATGTTTTGGTTGCGGCGATATTCTCAATGTTGCTTTGGATCGCCACGCCATCCAGTTTATTCATTCAGCCTATATCAACCAAGGTTGAAGGCACAAAGGTCACGTTCGTGCGCCAATTGCCCTACGGCGCGATTTCTGCGCGCTGGTGGTCCGATATAACGTTGGTGGGTGACGCCGGGCTTGAATGCACATCAGGCGCGCCAAGGCGGGCATATTATCAAGAGACGAACGGCAATACAGTGACATTCCATCTGGGCGCATGGGCTTCCGACTGCGTTGATGCCGCTGCGCCCTATTATCTGGCCACGTGGCGGCAAGTGATGGTGTTCGGCTTAATCCCGCTTCGGGCGTCACGCGACAGCACGGAAATTCTATTGCCAGCCACTTAGGAGACGCACATGGATCTTGTCATGTTGATGGTGCTGTTTAGCACACCCGCAGAGCCTGCACCGCACACAGCGCACGGGTTCGGGCCAAGGCCCATGCGCAGCGTTGAACACTGCCTTGAGCGGCGTTCCTACGCGCAGAAATACATTGAAGGCATCGTGTCGGATGGCACGGTGTTTAGCGTGTTCTGCGTCACGTTTGAAGCCCACGGTTACGAGGACGCGCGGGACGCACTGGCAAGGCGCGTTGGCGACGATATGTGACCCGCCCCCACAATTGAATGATTTAGCCCGCCCCGTTAATTCGGTGGCGGGCTTTTTTGTGTTTTGGGACGGTCCCTTCGTGTGATGGTGGGCGGGGCTTACGCCGCCGCCGTTTGCTTTGCGCGTTTTTGCATCTGCAACAGGGCCGCAATCGCTGCCTCAAGCGCCTTTTCCTCAAGGCTGTTGTCGGTCTGCATTTTGGCTTCCCAAACTTGCTTGGCTAGGTCACTTAATTCTCGCTCGGTCATCATAGCTTCGGTCCTTATTCTGCTGCTATTTTGAGGTCTAAGAAATTCAGAACCTGACGGCCTAAATATAAGGTGTACTGAGGCGGTATGCTCTGCGCCAATTCCTTCTGCCCAAGCCAGTGCAGACCAGTCATTTCTTGGACTGCCTTTACGCCGGGGAAGTGGCCGACATACTGGATAAACTCATCATCATTGGCCGGCCGCCCCATCTTTGCGTTGGGTGCGTGATGAACAGGGTGCGGTGGCACCGTCAGAGGCATATTGCTCTCAAACAATCGGTGCCGATAGGTCCGCATCCCGAACATAGCCCCACACATTTCGATGGGGTCTATCAGCGGCGACCCCGGCACGTTTTCCATGATATAAGGCAGGCCCGTTTCTATAAGGGCTGCGCGCGTTGGAGCTATAAGGTCAGGATATTCTTTGCCTTTTAGACGCCACTGCTTTGAGGCCATTGAGTGCGCCTGACATGGGGGCGATGCGTGGATCACGTCAAAATCTTGGTGATTTTTCTTCAGAAATTCAATTGCATCGGCCTTAAAGAATTTTCCGCGATGGCGTGGCTGATCAATAATATCAACGCCGGTCACGTCAAAGCCCGCTTGCTCATATCCATAGCTTGCGCCGCCACCGCAGCAGTAAAGATCAAGCAATTTCAGCATTATATGCGTCCTTATGATGGCTCAAGCGGCGATGCGTTTGAGCGGTTGAAAAACTTGCCCCAAAGATGAGGCGCGAATAAGCGCACGGGTCGCGAAATGACCAGTTGCAAAAAGCGTTGTCCCTGTACCGGGCTGTTCGCCTACAGATCCGTCTGGCCGCTCGAACTTGACCTTCGGCGCGACAAACAAAACTGCGTCTGCCAACGGTGCAAACTCCTGCCACCACGGGGCCGATGTTCTGTCTGGCAACAGCGCGATACCATGGCCATGATCGAAGAACTTGCGCAGCCATAGACGCTTGGTCGATTGATGGCCAAAGGGCGGGTTCATCCAAACGAAACCTGACCATTCGAGTTCCAATGACTTCTCGGAATAGAAGCTGTTTGCAGGCACATGGCGCGGACCTTCTGGCGGGGAGGCAACGTCCAGATTGAACGACACACCAAGCGCATCAAAGATGTACTTGGGCGTATACCATTCGTCGCTTTCACCCTGTTTTTCATATGCGGCCATGTTCTGACGGGTCCTTTGTGTGATCATGTTTTGTTTCGTTAAATAAACATTACGCGTGTTGATATTGGGGCGCAACAAAAAACGGTCAAAAATCCAAAATAAATCAACACCCCTATTGTTGACGCGTTCGGATTGCGCGCGTAAGGTGCGCTTATGAAAATTGCATATTTATACAATCGGCCCAAATCGGCTGCGTCTGAATGGAACGCTGGCAAGGTGTTTATAGACGCGCCTGGCACCATGCGCCTTGAGCGCGAGGATATGATAAACAACGGCGGCTTGCGCGCGGGGGATACCCTAGTGCTGGCCGCAATGTCTGATCTCGGCAAGGGCGCGGAGGCTAAGTCGCTGGCCGGTCTGATCGCGCGCATGGGCGTTGCCGTTGAGGTTTCACCCCTTGACGCAAAGCGGGCCAAGAAAAAGCCGGGCCGCGCGCCACACCTCAAACCCAGCGATGATCAGCAACGCCAGATTTGCGGATTGTGGCACAGCGCGATTGAGCAGGCGCATGTTTTACAGCGCGCCGCGACTGTCATGGGTGTTGATGTTGTCACGCGCAATCAGATGAACCGCCTTTGCGGGCCGCGTCACAAACAGAGGGAGAGTTCAGAATGACAAATGCACCATCCTGCGACAACTGCGGAGAATACCCCGGTAGTGCCGTTTCCGAAGAAATCGAAAGCCTGAGGGCGGCGCTGGATTCTATGCGTGGGCGTTACCGTCTTTATGCGGGTCGGCCTGACTTCTCTTGGGGGGTTGGTGACACTGACGCCGCGATTCTCAAGATGGCAGACGATGCGCTTGGCAATACAACCAAACAGAAGGAGGAGGAAAAATAGATGGCCGAACCCCTGAGCGCCGATGACGACAAACGACAGCGTGAAAGTTGGGTCAAATTCAACGAAACAGTGGATGCGTTTATCTCGGATGTAGAAGATAACGCCCTCAACGAATAGGAGACTTCGGAATGAGATATAGATTGACGGTTCTAGCCATTCGATGGGCCAAGAAATTTTGCAAGTGCGGCGATGCGTTCGATGCTCTGGATGAGGCGGAACGGCGTGAGCGGAGGGCGCATTTGTGAAAAAAGGTGATTGCAGAATGTGCTTGAAGATTGGCTGGTCAGAGCCCGGATTCGTTCGAGTCATGGCAGTTGATGGAAAGTACGTGATGGTGCGCAGGCCCGGAAGAATGCCATTTGTGGCCCACATTGATGAACTGTCCCTGATTACACAGAACGAGGGCGAATAGATGCCTAGTTGCGCAGATTGCCGCCACCTCGAAGCGGATCAAGAAGACGGCAATGATGGGATGGGCGCGCACTATGTCGCCTGCCGTGGGCGTAATGGCGTTTCCAACCTTAAGCAGTTTCCTTTCACGCAAACGAACTGTCTTACATTCACACCAAAGGAGGGCAAGTGATGGCCGACTTTATGCAAGTACTGCGTGACGACATTCAGGCCTATGAGTTGACAGCAAACGGGGGGATGCGCCGGATACAGGCCCTTAGAGAGGCGCTTGCCGAGATTGAGCGACTGCGCGAACAGGTGCGCGTGGAGAAAGAGGAAAACCGATGGGCTTATATCAATGCTGCCCTCGAAGATAAGGAGGGGTCGGATGGGTAAGGTTATCACGCACATATTTGCGGCTTATATCGGCGCAGGTTTGTTTGGGGCCTTGCTCATGTCAGCGTCTATCCCTGCAATGAACTGGTTAGGCATGTTCACATACATGTCCATTTGGCCGCGATTCATTTATTGCGCCCCGGTTGCGCGGGGGTGCAACCCGCTGGATGCTTTCCCACAATGGGCGCAAGCCCTGATGTTCACACTTTGAAGGAGGGCGAATAGCCCCTTTTCCTCGCCCATCCCGCACAAATTACGCACCGCGCCGATAAGCCATTGATATGCAACGCGCGCCGTTGCCCTTCACCCGCACCATCAAACACCATCCTTTGCCCCCTTTCCCCTGCAAATAACCGCAAAACACCAATACAGCCGCAAACCATGCACCTGTTTGCACTTGCCTGTCACGCAGGTTTGCGCGCACCATTACGCAAGAATCACGCAAAATGCGTAAATGGGGTGGGGGATGGCCAGCTTTAGAAAAATGGCGGGTGGCAAGTGGCGGGCTGAAATCGCGCGGCGCGGGGTTCGTGCGTCCAAGGTTTTCACCAGCAAGCGGGCGGCGCAGGATTGGGCGGCGCGGCAAGAATACCTGATAGCAGAGGCCAAGCCACAGGGCGAAACCGTTACGTTTGGCGAGGTGCTGCTACGCTATGCGAAGGAAGTCAGCCCGAAAAAGCGCGGCGCGCGGTGGGAAATGCTGCGACTTGAGCGGTTCAGGCTGGAGCAATTCGCCAAGATCAAAATGCGCGACTTGGCCCCGTCTGATTTTGCGGCTTGGCGTGATGCGCGCCTAAAGGAAGTGGCCCCCGGCACGGTTAATCGTGAAATGACGCTGTTGTCAGGCGTTCTGACCATCGCCCGCAAGGAATGGGGGTTAATACAGGTCAATCCGATTTCTGACGTGCGCAAGCCCTCTGCCCCGCCCCCACGTGATCGACTTGTGACTGACGAGGAACTTGAGGCGCTGGCCATATCGGCGGGCGATGATCTGAGCAATAAAACAGCGCGGGCGTTCCACGCGTTCAGGTTCGCCACTGAAACGGCAATGCGGGCGGGTGAAATCGTGGGGCTGGTGTGGGCGCGGGTCGATCTGGACGCGCGGGTGTGTCGTCTGGATATGACCAAGAACGGCACGGCGCGCGATGTGCCCTTGTCTCAGGCCGCTGTTGCGCTGTTGCAGGCGTTGCCCCGTGCTGATCCGGTGTTTGGCCTGACAAGCCGCGAATTAGACGTGCTGTGGCGTAAGCTGCGTGACCGGGCCGGGGTGGTTGATCTGACATTCCACGATAGCAGGGGAATTGCGATAACGCGCTTGGCTAAGAAGGTAGATGTTTTGGATTTGGCGCGAATAGTTGGTCACAGAAACATAAATCAGCTTTTGTCGTATTACGTCGCGAAGCCATCAGACATTGCTAGGCGGCTGGACTGAGGCGCACCATGCGCACATTGCCCTCGTGTTTACTGGCGACCCGGCCCGAGCGTATCCAGCGCGTCACGGTGTCCTTGCTCTTGCCCACGTGGTCCGCGTATTCGGCCACGGTCAGCCATTCAGGGCGGGGCTGCATTTCCACAGCGTCAAGGCGTTCACGGATCGCGCGCACCTCGCCTAAAAGGGCGTCCAGCGCGTCGGCGTCGATGGCTATTAGTTGCTGCGTCATTGCGGTTCCTCTGTGTGTGTCACCCCCACCCCACAAATGTGGCGCATCGGCGGGTGGGGGCTGGTAGTGCGCCGAAATATTCGGCTTTTAAGACATCCTTGGTTAGAACCCGCGTTCCCCACGGGCAGGGTCGTTAGGTCATGCCGAGTGCGTCCTGGTACATTTCCAGCACCGCCATTTCTTCGGCAATATCGTCTTTATCGCGCTTGCGCAGGGCGATCACCTTGCGAATGATTTTGGGGTCATAGCCGCGCCCCTTTGCCTCTGCCATCACCTCTTTTTGCTGATCGGCAATGTCTTTCTTTTCCATGTCAAGCCGTTCGGCGCGTTCAATGAATTGGCGCAGTTCTTCGGCGGTCACGCGGTGGGATTGTTCGGTCATGCTGTTTCCTTATGGTGTTAACGTTCCAAACTCTGCGAACACGGCCCATTGTGTGCGGCGTATCGCGTCGCAAAGTTCGCGGTCTTCGATGTTGTGTTCGTTCGCGTGGCATCCAGAGCATCCGTGATAACCCCAGAAGTCATGCGGCTTTTGCGACATCCCGGCCCCGGCGCGGCGGCGACTATGGCACAGCACAACCGTTTCGGGGTTGCCGTTGCACCATTCAGACATCATCTGGCATTGCTGGCCGCGCGCGAAGTTGCGCAGAACCTTCGAGACAAACATGCCAACTTTGGGGCAGGGCTGAAAATGGTCGTTCATGTGCTGACCCCGATCAGGGATTCTGCCCAATCAATTACGGCCTGTTTGCTTTCGTGGAATTTGTCCTTGCCCATGGCTTTGAATGACTGGCTGTGAGGGGTCGAGCATACCACCAGCGGGCCGCGCACAACGGTCAAAGCGTACCCATGCGCCTTGCGGGCGTGCTTGGCCACCACGGGGGCTGTTGCCAGTGCAACGGTGTGGTTTTCGCAGTCGATCACGTCCACGTCACAAAACCCGCCTTGAATAAGGCCGTGCTTACGGAAGGCGTCGGCGCTGACAGCATAGGGCGCGCTGGCGTGCGAGTGAGGCAGGTTGTGCCACAAGTCCACTATCGCTGCAAACTGGTGGTTGTGCGATTGTGTGCTGCGTTGCTTTTCGCGCAGTGCATCCTTGAGGGCCGTGGCGTATGTTTCGGGCACCCAAGTCTCGCCATCCATCACCATGCACGCGGGGCGGATATTTAGGATATGCTGGCTCACTGCTTTAGTCCTTTCATATACCATCTTTTTGCGTTCAAAACGTGGTGGTATCGGGCGGGGTCACTGTCTTTCATTGCCATGACCTGCGCCCGATACTTTGCGGCGGTGCGTTCGATTTGCTCCGCCGTGGTGCAGGCGCGAAATTCTGCAATTGCCGCGTCTGCTGTTGGGTTCATTCTGCGGCCATTTTCATGGCGTCTTGATGCTGGTGGAATCCCATGTGGCAAATCTTGCAGAGCCACGTCACATCAAGCGGCTTGGAATAGTCAAAGTGGTGCGCGTCCAGTGGCTCACCATCTACACCGCAAAGGCGACACTGACTTTCTTGCGCCACCTTACCATCGCGAATGGCGTTACCAAACTTGACATGAGCGGCCCGCTTTTCTGGATTGTTAGCCTGCCATTTGGCGCGGGCCCTTGCGAACGCAGCCTTTCCGGCATCGCTGGTCCTGTAGCGAGCGTGACGAGCCTTGACCCTAGGGTCATCTTGGTACCGTTTCTTGTCATATTCCCGGTAATAATCGGACTTATCCCCTCGGTTAGCGCGCACCCGCTCCTTGACGCACTCCTTGCACCGTGCCTGGTTGGACACATAGAAATCGTTTGCGCCCAAGTCCCGTTCGCATGATTTGCATTGATATACAGCATCTGCCGCTGTTACTGCATTTGCAGCCATCGTCAGCCCTCCTACGGCTCGATTGGTTAGGTCGGTCGAGGTGTTGGAAGCGCCCCGACTGACCGTTAAATTATACCAATAAGCCACTGTTTTCACAACCTAAAAAGGTATTTCCGAGTCGTCCAGATCACGCGACGGGGAAGGCTGACCACCCGCGCCATAGCCATCGTTGGACTGACCGCCAGAGTTGCCGCTGGGGCCGTCCAGCATCGTCATTTTGCCGTCATAGCCCTGCAAAACCACTTCCGTGCTATATTTGTCCTGACCGGATTGGTCTTGCCATTTGCGGGTAGTCAGCTTGCCGCTGACATAGACCTTGGAGCCTTTCTTGAGATACTGTTCGGCCACGCGCACAAGGCCATCATTGAAAATCGCAACGGAAATCCATTCTGTCCGTTCCTTGCGTTCGCCTGTCTGCTTGTCTTTCCACGTTTCGGATGCGGCGATGCGCAGATTGCACACCTTGCTGCCGTTTTGAAATGTGCGGACTTCGGGGTCACGCCCCAAGTGCCCGATAAATTGGCATTGATTAAGCATTGATATGGCTCCAGGTCTTTCCAAGTTTAATGTTGCTGATTGTGCTGACATCGACACAAAAGGATTGGGCTAAGTCTTTTTGGCGGCTACCCGCCCCCAATGCGCGCTTAATGGCGACGACATCAGGCTCCGTTAATGGGGTGTTCCCATTCTGCGCGCCCCGCGTGTCAGGCCTGTGTATCCGTCCCTTTTTCACGGCATCGCTAATATTGTCAGACTGAGTGCCCAGCCAGAGGTGCGCAGGATTGACGCAAAGACGGTTATCGCATTGGTGGCAAACGACCTTACCTTCAGGAATGCTTGCAACGAAGATTTGATATGAAACCCGGTGCGCAAGGTGGGTCTTATCACTGAGCGAAAATCGCCCATATCCCGTGCTGTTTTGAAGGTGTGTCCACTCCCAGCATTCGGATGCAGTTCCGTAGTCTACACGGGAAAAGAAGCGCGCAAGAATATATGGGTCTGTGATCGGCCCGACCATTAGAATGCTTCCTTTTCTTCCCAGACGCGAACGCCTGTCATGGTTTTTGCTTTGTGGTTTTTGGCAACGTATTGCTCAATGAATGCGGTCACTGCGTCCCGGTCATTCTTGGCGATCCAGTGCAGAACGTCGCGGTGATCTGTGATTTCGTAGCGCGTAACCTTGCGCATGCCCTTTACCGTGTCCTTGGCCCGCGCTTGTGCGGCCTGCACCGCTGCTTGTGCGGCTTCCTTGGCGGCGGCGGCTTCCCGTCGCGCATCAATGTCAGCGGCGTTTGCGGTGGCGGCTTTCGCTTCGGCATCCCGGCGCGCCTTGTCAGCGGCTTCCCATGCCGCGCGTTCTGCGGCTTTCTTGTCAGCGGCCAGCTTGGCTTTGAATGACGACACAGCGGCGACCAGCCCATCACGGATGCGGGCCAGATCATCAACAGTCGGTTTCCAGCGCGCCTTTTCCGCTTTCCATGCGTCATGCAGCGGGGCGGCGGCTGACTTCTCAGCGGCGTTAACATCCTTGAGCGCGGCCTTGATCGACTTGGTTAGCGCGTCAACGGCCTGCATCTGCGCCTCTGTTTCAACGGGCGCACCGTCTAGCCATTGTTCTGCCTCTGCGATGTGGTCGCCATAGGGGGCCAACGCGGCGTCGATGGGGTCGGGGGCCTGATTGTGACCAACGGTTGCTTGCGCGTTCATATCTCGTCCTTTCAATACGGGATTTCGTCGGCTGTGACGCTATCGGCGGGCTTGGTCTTTTCCGCGATGGTCAGGCCCAGCCGTTTCATTGCCGCGTCTAGTTTGGATGCGGGGAATTGCTGAAATGATGCTGCCCCGTAGGCGTTGCAAATTACCGTCTCTGCCACATCGGCCTGTTCTGCCGTGTCACGAAGCGTGGTAAACTGCTCTGGCGTCACGGTCTGGGGCGCGGCTTTGGGCGCAGCTTTGGCGGCGGCGTCGCCATCATCATCTTCTGGCGCAATTCCGGCCATGCTCATAAGGCCATAGCGGCGGGCATAGGTAACAGCGGACCCATAGCCCTGCATGTCGTTCTTGGCGACGATCAGCGGCACACGGCAGGACAGCGTTTCATTGCTCTGCCCGTGGATCAAAATAGTTTCGACAAAACGCCCAGCATCGTTGTCGATGGTCGGCTGGATGACAGCGATACCCACATCATTCAGCGCGGGCATACAAGCATCAACAACGCTTGCAAGGTCTGCGTACCTCTTTCCAAAATGCGGGTTGTTTGCAGACTTTAAGGCCTTGCCCATTTTCGCCTGCGCGGTTGCGAGTGCCATTGCGATGCTCGTATGCTCGGCCTTGATTTCTGTCTGTGCGCTCATGTTCTTTCCCCTCAGCACGGCGGCGGGCAAACTTCGAACCCCACGCCTGTTTGAATGTCGATATGCGCGGGCAGGGCGGCAAAGGCGGTCCCGATTGCCAGCGCGGCGATTGCTACGGCCACAAACCAAGCGCTTGGGAATGGTGTGCGCGTCTGCTGCCCGTAGCGGTCATATGCGGCCCACTGGCGCGCTTGGCGGCGAACCTCGGGTGTTGGGTCGGAAACGGTGGTCATAGCGCCCACCAGAACAGGCCAGCCCACATGGCGGCACCGATGATTGCGCCGGGTACGATCCACCAGCCCGCAGGCCATTTGCGTTCGTTGGTCACGTTCACTGCCCCTCAAATGTGCGCGCAACGCGGTCAAGCGGCGCTGGTTGATTGGTGGACGCAGCGCCATAGGGAGGAGGCCGTGACGCTGCGTCTGGCGTGCGCGCAGGGAGGAGCGCGGCACGTGTTCGAAATAGGTTGAGAATGTAGGCGATCATTTGGCCACCCACGTTGCGCTGACAGCCTTGCCGTCTACCGTCTTGAGGGTGAGGGTGCCGTTGATCCAGCCGCTTCCAGTTTGGTCGCATGTGGATACGCTGGGCGGTTGGTTGTTGCCGTGCGCCGATATTTGCATGTCATGCGTTATCGTTTCCTCGACGGGCGTGGGCGCGAGGCGGTAGACGGAAAGATAGTGCCAACCGGGCGCGGGGATAGGCAACCATTCGCCAAAAACCGGACCGAGCCACTCAAGTCGTTCGCCAGCCGCCCACGCGCCCCTCAACACCCACTGCGTCACTTGATCCAGTTCACCAAAGGGCACATCAATTGCGGTCAGGTCGGTGAAATGCTTACCCATGGTCGAACACCACGCGCTGGCGGGCGTAATCGTAAACGCCGTGTGACGCCGTGTGCTGGCTGTCGTCTTGCGGGGTGCGGAAATTCGGGACGCCATCAATGCAGAACTTGCAGTATTTTGCGCTGTGCATCTGGTCGCGGTCCAAGCCGTCCTTGCCACAATGTACGCAGGCGCAATGGCCATCCATCGGCATCATGCCGCGCGACCGCAGAGCGGCGTTTACAATGTCGGTTGTTTTGGTGTGTGCGTTCATGTTCAGCCTCCTGGCTTGGGACTGAAATTAGTGAACATATTGGTCATGGTCAAGGCGGAAAATGACCAATTGGTTCATTTTGTCACCGTAGAGTTGCGGCTATGCGCAGCGCAATTATATTGCGTTGTGTATTAATAATATCCAAATTGCAGGGGTGTCTATGTCAAATAGTGAATACTGGAAATCCAACGCCAGACTGTACCGCGCAGCAAGGCTGGCGATAGTCACGCGCAAAAGCCTTGACGATATTTACTTGCCTTCGACGGCGCGCAGTTTGTCTGCAACGTCGATGGGCAGCTTTTCCCAGCGCCCCAACACAATGAAATCCAGCGTAACCGCGAACCGGGCCACGAGCGCAACGCTCACAGAGTCGGTTATGGCTCTCTTGCCGCCCTCAAAGCGCGACCAGTAAGTGCGCTCTATACCCAGGTCATCTGCGATTTCCGAAGGTTTTAACCCGTAAGCTATACGAATAAGGCGCAAACGCTCCCCGATCCGTTCGGGGCGCATCGCGTCTGCCATGTCTCGGGGTATGTGATTCCGCTTGGGTGCTGCCATGCGCGCAGACTGACGTCGCGTTGCTTTTTTCGCAATCACCGTTTTGGCCCCCTTGAATTGTGAACATATTGGTCATAAAATGCGGTATGGATCAAAAAATCACCGCACAAGAAATCATCGACAAGTGGCCTAGCAAGGCCGCGCTTGCTGATGATGTGAGCCGCCACACCGGGATTAGTTTGGGGAAGGTTGCCGTCAATCGGTGGCACTCCCGCCAAAGCATCCCGGCGAAGTATGACATCGCTATCGTGAGGGCCGCAGATGAACGCAATATTCGCGTGTCGCTGGCCTGTTTGGTCGCTACTCGTACAATACATACTGAACAACGTGGTCACGCTCCCGCGACATTGCAAGTCCAGAGCGGTGATGCTGCATGACCTCGCTCACAGACAATCAACGGCGCGCGCTGGTCGATCTATCGGATGGTGAATGGCGCAACCTCGTGGGCGACCATCGCCACACAATGCAGGTGGTTGCCAACCTTGGGCGGCGTGGGCTGATCCGGCCTGACCACACGCATCTGCGGCTGGACGAACGCCACTACACCATTACGCCAAGCGGCATTGCGGCACTTGAGGCCAGCCAATGACCGCCCTCACAGCAAACCCCGAATGGTCGGGGAACATGGCCGCGACTGACGTTGCTTTCGCTGCCTCTACCCCCGCCGCCACACCGGGCAACCCCGGATCGTGCGGTGCGGGGGTTATTCATTCCACGAACCCCGGCTGCGCGGGTTATCGCAGCGACTCCTCCTGTCCAACTCTCCCGGCGCTTAACCGCGTCGGGGGCTTTTTGGGGGCAGGGGCATGAGGCCCACACCCGCCAGCGTCATCCACACCTACCGCCAGAACCTTGAGCGATACGAGGCCGATGGCGATGAAGTAAAGGCCCGCATCGAACGCGCGTTGATCGCCCGCCTGTTGCTCAAGATCGAACAGCAAGAGGCGCGTAAATGACCTTTATCACAGATCACCCCGAACTGCGTGAGGCGCGCAAGGCCGCTGCACTGCACAAGCTGTCGTATCAGAACGCTAAGGCCGCGCGGTCCCGGTATTCGCACCACTATCGGGCATGGATTGTCGCCAAGGCGCGCGTTGGGGCGCTGGAGGTGCGTTATGGGGCGTGACGTCGAGGGGCCAATACAAGAGGCCATCGTTGGCTATCTGCGCGCGGTCATGCCGCAAGCCATCGTGCATCATTGCCGCAATGAGATAAACAAGCGCGGCCAGCATATCGCCCGCGAATTAGCCAAGGCAAAAAAGCGCGGCGCGGTGACGGGTTTCCCCGACATTATCGTGCTGCCGTATGCGTCTGCAACTGCGCCTGTGATGTTCTTTGAGGTGAAGGCCCCCAAGGGATCGACCAGCCCCGCGCAGAAAGCCGTACACGCCCACATGGGCAAGCTGGGCCACAAGATCGCCGTTGTTCGGTCGATTGACGATGTGCGCGATTGCCTGATTTTGTGGGGCGTTGGGTTCGTTGAAAAGCTACCCGTTCGGGGCGAAATCAATGGCTAGATCAGCGGCGCAACGCCTTGCATTTTCAACTCGTTATGCTAGAAATGAAGCGAGCCGCGAAGGTGCTTCAACACCTCACACGGCTCTTGAACATAAACACCTGATAAGGAGGTGCTGAATATGTCCCGTTGCGGTCATTATACGGATTCGATCCGGTCTTTCAATACACACATTTGCGGGTGCGGCTTATGAGCCTGCCCTATTTCCCAATGTACCCGACAGATTTCGAGGCGAAAACCTCGCACCTGACGTTGGCAGAGGATGGCGCGTACAACCGACTTCTGCGCATTTGCTGGATGACGCCCGGGTGTTCAATACCTGATGACGCGGCGTGGATTATGCGCCGCCTACGTGTTGATCAGGCCACATTTGACGCTGTTGTTCGGGTAGTGATTGACGAGTTTTTCACCAGCGAAAAGGGACGCCTTAGCAATGCTAAACTGTCACGAATTTTCGCGGAAACAAACGCAGCGCATGAAAAGCGCGTTTCTGCCGGGTCGAAGGGCGGAAAAGCTAAGTCACTGAATTCAAAGAAAACAGGGCCTAGCAATGCTGTAGCAAAGCCCAAGCAACCAGAACCAGAACCAGAACCAGATAAGGAAGAAGCTAAAGCTTCTTTGTCGCCTTCGGCTAAAAAACCAACGTCAACAGGCACCCGCATCCCTGATGATTGGGTTCTTTCTCAGCATCTTGGGGAG
>Ga0209198_1001670_pt1 | contig 16457 bp, 10 predicted proteins | sample COGITO_mtgs_1105_2_FD_184804 | JGI IMG/M metagenome (GOLD analysis project Ga0209198, IMG submission 184804) | Pelagic marine microbial communities from North Sea - COGITO_mtgs_110519 (SPAdes) (version 2) | ecosystem: Environmental > Aquatic > Marine > Epipelagic ...
TTTTGCACTTGTTTTAATTACCTCTTGTGAAGATTCCGATACAGTTCAAATTACAGCAAGCACATCCATTAACGAATCTATAATTGTTAATTTTCCACAAACAAATGGAGCATCTGTAGATTATGACCAAACAACAAGCGAAGATATAACTGAAATAGTTTCAAACTTTGATACTATTTCCTCTATAAATATAGATTCTTTAAGTTATCAATTTAAAAATGTAATTGGGAATACAAATGCTATAATAGAAACAGCCTCGATTATTATTCAAGGAAACGTAATTGCCACGATTTCTAATATAAATATTGCAACTGAAGCATCAAATTCATCAGTATTTGAAATTACAGACGAAGTCATTTTAAATCAACTTGAGGCTAATTTTTTAAACAATACTTCATTAACAATTCAATTTTCTGGAACGGGAATTTCAGATGAAGGAGATCTAGACTTTGAAATAGAAGTTTCAATGCAATTAACAGCTACCTTTTAATAAAAGAAACAAAAAATAAATAGAAACCCCAGTAATTTAATTACTGGGGTTTCTTATGATAAAAAAGCAATGTTGAAAATATAACGATCTTTTTTCTTTTGGCTATTTTTCTGTTAATTCTAGTTTCTTGCTATTTATTTATGAATTTCAATTTTTTACCACCAACCTCAGCTATTATTAATTAAAGCTGATTTAAAGAATTGTTTTTTTAATATCAATCGGTTTTCAAAAAAGATCGAGATAGACTTATAATAAAAAAAGTGTTTAAAAGTTTTTTTATTTTTTAATATTCTTATTTTAAGAATGTCAGCAACAACAAGGGTTTGTAAAAAAAATAGAGATTAATAACCTAACTGTCAGGTTATTAAAAAATTATAAAGAAATGAGTTTCTTTCACTAAAATTCTGTTTTGTTAAAAACTTAGTAGGTATTGTGAATAAGTAGCGCTTTGTATTTCTTTCTTTTTTTTCAATCTTTGTTACTCCCCGATTAAGAAAAAATTTTCAACACCAAAGAAAACCTAAATAAAAAATGTCTTTACAAGAACCAATTTTACAGCCAAATGATAATAGATTTGTAATATTCCCAATCCAACATGATGATTTGTGGGATTGGTATAAAAAGCAACAAGCATGTATTTGGACAGCAGAAGAAATTGATTTGTCAGAAGATATTATAGACTGGAAAAACAAATTATCAGAAGACGAACGCTATTTTATCAAACATATTTTAGCCTTTTTTGCTGCTTCTGATGGAATCGTAAATGAAAATCTTGCTGAAAACTTTGTAAATGAAGTGCAGTATTCTGAAGCTAAATTCTTTTACGGATTTCAAATTATGATGGAGAATGTGCACTCAGAAACCTATTCTTTATTAATTGACACCTATGTTAAAAACGATCAAGAAAAAGATAAATTATTCAATGCAATAGAAACCTTTCCTGCGATTAAAAAGAAAGCAGATTGGGCTTTAAAATGGATTGAATCAGATTCATTTGCCGAGAGGCTAATTGCTTTTGCAGCGGTAGAAGGAATTTTCTTTTCAGGAGCATTTTGCTCTATCTTTTGGTTAAAAAAAAGAGGATTATTACCAGGACTTACTTTTTCTAATGAATTAATTTCAAGAGACGAAGGAATGCATTGTGACTATGCGGTTCATTTGCACAATAATCATATCGTCAATAAAGTGCCAAAAGATAGGATTAAAGAAATTATTGTAGATGCTTTAACTATTGAAAGAGAGTTTGTTACAGAATCATTACCAGTAAGTTTAATTGGGATGAATGCAAAGTTAATGACTCAGTATCTAGAGTTTGTAACCGATCGACTATTAGAAGAATTTGATTGCGAAAAAGAATACAATTCAACGAACCCCTTTGATTTTATGGAAATGATTTCTTTAGAAGGGAAAACCAATTTCTTTGAGAAAAGAGTATCAGAATATCAAAAAGCCGGAGTAAAATCTGGAGGGACTGGAAGCATCAGTTTTGATGCAGATTTTTAGAAGTCTATTCTAAAAAATAGCACCTTATTTTAACAGGGGAGTACAAAAAAATAATCAATCCGCTTGTGCGGTTGACAACTAATTAAAAAGCAATAGCAGCATGTATGTAGTAAAAAGAGACGGCAAAAAAGAGCCAGTGATGTTCGACAAAATCACGGCAAGAGTAAAGAAAATGTGTTACGGACTTAACAAGATTGTTGATCCAGTAAAGGTGGCCATGCGCGTAATTGAAGGGTTATATGACGGAGTTACCACACCAGAATTAGACAGTCTAGCTGCAGAAATTGCTGCGACTATGACAACCGCTCATCCAGATTACGCAAAACTAGCTGCAAGAATTGCCGTATCTAACCTACATAAAAATACTAAAAAATCGTTTTCAGAAACCATGCTGGACTTATACGAATATGTAAATCCCAGAACAGGTAAAAAAGCGCCTTTATTATCTGATGAAGTCTTTAAAATTATTTCAGATAACGCAGAGAAATTAGATTCTACCATTATCTATAGTAGAGACTTTAACTATGACTTTTTTGGATTTAAAACACTAGAACGTTCTTATTTATTGAAGCTAAACGGAATTATCGTAGAAAGACCGCAACACATGTTAATGCGTGTCTCTATTGGGATTCATTTAAATGATATAGATGAAGCTATTGCTACGTACGAATTAATGAGTAAGAAGTTTTTCACACATGCTACACCTACCTTATTCAATGCTGGAACTCCAAAACCACAAATGTCTTCATGTTTTTTACTACAAATGCAAGATGATAGTATTGATGGAATTTATGATACATTAAAACAAACTGCTAAAATTTCACAATCAGCAGGAGGTATTGGCTTGTCTATCCATAACGTACGTGCTACAGGATCCTATATAAGAGGAACAAACGGAACTTCTAACGGAATTGTGCCAATGCTAAAGGTATTTAATGATACGGCTCGTTACGTAGACCAAGGAGGAGGAAAACGTAAAGGATCATTTGCAATGTACATAGAACCTTGGCATGCAGATATCTTTGAATTCTTAGACTTGAAAAAGAATCATGGAAAAGAAGAAATGAGAGCACGTGATTTATTTTATGCGATGTGGATGCCAGATTTATTCATGAAAAGAGTACAAGAAGATGGACTCTGGACATTAATGTGCCCAAATGAATGTCCTCATTTATTTGACACCTATGGCGACGAATTTGAAAAACTTTATGAAGGATACGAAAAAGTAGGGAAAGGAAGAAAAACAATCAAAGCAAGAGAGCTTTGGGAAAAAATATTAGAATCACAAATAGAGACAGGAACTCCCTATATGCTTTATAAGGATGCTGTAAATCGTAAATCAAATCACAAGAATTTAGGAACCATTCGTTCCTCTAATTTGTGTACTGAAATCATGGAATATACGGCCAATGATGAAGTTGCTGTGTGTAATCTTGCTTCTATTGCTTTGCCAATGTTTATTAGTGAAAAAGAAAACGGAGAAAAGTTTTTCAATCACAAAAAACTATACGATGTAACCAAAAAAGTGATAAGAAACTTAGATACGGTTATTGATAGAAATTACTATCCAGTAAAAGAAGCAGAAAACTCTAACTTCCGTCATAGACCAGTTGGTTTAGGTGTGCAAGGACTCGCAGATGCATTTATTATGTTGCGTTTGCCATTTACATCTGACACTGCCAAAAAACTGAATCAAGAAATTTTTGAAACCTTATATTTTGCGTCGGTTCAATCCTCTATGGAAATAGCAAAAGCAAAAGAACCGTATTCTACTTTTAAAGGATCTCCAATGTCAGAGGGTGAATTCCAATACAATATGTGGGGAATTAACGATGAAGATTTAAGTGGAAATTGGGACTGGAAAAAATTACGTAAAAATGTGATCAAACACGGTGTTAGAAACTCATTATTGGTAGCACCAATGCCAACAGCCTCAACTTCTCAAATTCTTGGAAATAACGAAGCATTTGAGCCGTATACTTCCAATATTTATACAAGACGTGTACTGTCTGGAGAATTTATTGTCGTAAACAAGCACCTATTAGAAGACTTGGTAGAGATGGAGCTTTGGGACAACAATATGAAAGAAGAGATTATGCGTGCAAACGGATCTATTCAACACATAGATAAAATTCCACAAGATTTAAAAGAGTTGTACAAGACCGTATGGGAAATGAGTATGAAAGATATTATAGATATGGCTCGTCATAGAGGATATTTTATAGATCAATCACAATCATTAAATTTATTTATGCAAGATGCAGATTACGCAAAATTAACATCAATGCATTTCTATGGTTGGAAATCTGGATTAAAAACCGGGATGTATTATCTAAGAACTAAATCAGCGGTAAATGCAATTCAGTTTACCCTTTCTAAAGAAAAGAAAGAAGTTATAAAAGAAGAAGATGCACCAATGACTCCAAAAGAGTTTAAAGCAATGGTAGATTCTTCTAAAAATGCTGTACCAGATGATGATTGCTTAATGTGCGGATCTTAGAAATTATTTAATTAATAGATATTAAAAGGGAAGTCTTGTTTTAAGAGGCTTCTCTTTTTTTGTTAACTTCGAAGAGAAATGAATAAACTAAATTTTTGATACAATGAACTGGGAACAACTACTTTCTTTAAAACGCTTTGGAGATCTTCAAAAACGGCCAAGAGCAGAACAAGACGAAACACGTTTGGGTTTTGAAGTAGATTTTGATCGCATCATTTTTTCTGAGGCTTTTAGAAGCTTACAAGACAAAACACAGGTCATTCCACTATCAGAAACAGACTTTGTACACACTAGGCTTACCCATAGTTTAGAGGTATCTGTTGTGGGTAGAACCTTAGGAAGAAGGGTTGGTAAAGTATTGTTAGAAAGACACTCTAACCTAAAAGAGCTAGGCTATACATTTAATGATTTCGGAGCCATTGTGGCAGCTGCATCTGTAATGCACGATATTGGAAATCCGCCTTTTGGCCATTCTGGAGAAAAAGCCATTGGAGAGTATTTTAAAACTGGAAATGGCGCTCAATATAAAGAGCTATTAACAGCAAAAGAATACCAAGATTTGATTGATTTTGAGGGGAATGCAAATGGACTTAAAATTTTAACTGAAAACAGAGAAGGGATTCAAGGCGGATTGCGTTTATCATACGCAACACTGGGTGCTTTTATAAAATACCCTAAAGAATCATTACCAAAAAAACCAACCAATCATATTGCAGATAAAAAATACGGGTGCTTTCAGTCAGAAAAAGAAGCCTTTTTAGATATTGTTGAAGAGCTAGGATTGCTAAAAAAAGCAACCACCAATAATATTAGCTTCCACAGACATCCACTAACCTTTCTAGTAGAAGCCGCAGATGATATTTGTTATACGATTATAGATTTTGAAGACGGAATTAATTTAGGTTTAATTGAAGAAGAATTTGCATTGGAGTATCTGATTAAATTGGTCAAAAACTCTATAGACACAAAAAAATACCATTCATTAAAATTTAAAAAAGATAGGATTAGTTATTTAAGAGCACTGGCTATTAATACGCTAATTAATGAAACTGTAGATATATTTTTAGCAAACGAAACAGCTATTTTAAAAGGAGTTTTCTCCACGTCGTTACTAGATAAATGTGCTTATGAAGCACAAATTAATGACATCCTTAAAATTAGTATTTCAAAAATATACAAGAGTCAAGAGGTGGTTGAAAAAGAAGTAGCAGGCTATAAAATTATTGCTGATTTATTAGACATTTTTGTCACAGCATTAAACAATCATCAAACAGGCAAGGCCACCAACTATGATGATTTACTGCTCAACTTACTTCCTGAAGAATTTAGAGTTGACACCAATTCACCCTACCAAAGAATTATGTCTATTTGTACCTATGTCTCAAGAATGTCTGATAGTTATGCCATAAGAATTCATAAAAAAATTCAAGGAAGTATTATTTAGTAATGAGTTTTCAAAAAAGATTTTATGTTAGGAAGAATAAACAACTATTTATTAATGTCAATCAAAAGAAAAGAGTTCGTCTTTTTTTTAATATTGATATCAGTAGGCTGTAGTAATAAAATTAATTTAGAAAAAAATTCACGTCTTGTTTTTGAAGAATCATATTATAAATCATGGGTGGCTGGTGTAAAAGGTGGAGGGTCTGGATTAAATATTTATCTGACGTTAGAAAATAGTTCAAATAAAAACATACAGCTAGAGGGAATTTATTTTAAAGACAAATACTGTAAATTAAAATCTCTCAGAGATCAGAAATACCAATGTTCTATTTTAATGAATGAAAATAGAGAAACTAATTTTTTACCCCCCCCTATTTTACTAGATACTTCAGAAATTGATAAAAACCCTTTTACAATAGAGGGTAATGATGCCGTTATTGTATATATTGAAAATAAAAAAAGAAAGTATATTAAAATAACAATGCTTTGGAAGAAAATGCAACATTTGCCAATGTAAATTATATCTTAATCAGTTAAAATAGAATGATTAACTACAAGAGATATTTCAGAAGAATAAGAAAACTTCACACTAGAACTATTTAATTGTCAATAAATTATAAATTCTTTAAAAGAATGATTCTAGAAAAAATTTAACAAATTAGATGAAAAATTAAAAATTTAATTAATTATTTTTGTTTAAATTAATTTAACTTCAATGAAACAAAAATTACTTCTTTTAACAATCGCGATTCTTAGTATTACATTTATTTACAACTATGCTACTAAAGAATCGCCTACAGAAAAATTAAGAAAACAGCACGCAGCTTTTTTAGCAAGTCATCCTTACAACGAAACTTTAGAGCTGACAAAAAGTGAGCGAAAAGCTAAAGGAATCCCGCCTAATAAGTATTTTGAACAAGAATATTTAAATGAAATTAATCCAGCAACAGGTCGAACACATAAAAGAGAATTACTACAATTACAAGCAATATTAAATGCAGAGAGACTAGAGGAAAGAGCGCCAGGAGATGCAGTTAATAATCCTTGGGTAGAAAGAGGTCCAGATAATGTTGGGGGTAGAACCCGAGCCTTACTGTTTGACCCTAATGATCCAACTCAAGAAACAGTCTACGCTGGAGGTGTTAGTGGAGGATTGTGGAAAAATACAAATATTTCAGATATAAATTCTGTTTGGAGTTATGTAGGAATTTCAGAAAACTTATCTGTGTCTTCAATCGCTGTAGACCCAAATAACACTAATGTTTGGTATGTAGGAACCGGAGAATCGTATACTGGTGCTGACGCAGTTGGTAACGGACTTTGGAAAACAACAGACGGAGGTGCAACATGGAATCAGATTTATGGAGGTGTAACAGGATCATCTTATGTAGATACATCACCAGCAGCAGTTCTTAAAATTAATAGTCCTGCTAATATCGCAGCAGATTATAACATTACAGTTACAACTGGTTTTGGTTCTGACCTAAGTTCGGCGCTTACCGGTGATCTTGTTCTAGCTATGGATGGAACATCTCCAACAGAAGACGCTTGTTCTGCTATCGTGAATTCATCTGCAGTAAACGGAAAAATTGCAGTTATTAGAAGAGGTGAATGTACCTTTGATGACAAAGTAAAACGAGCTCAAGATGCAGGAGCTATTGCAGTTATTGTTGTAAATAATGTAAGTGGTGCGCCTATACTTATGGGTGGTGATGGTTTAGGTTTTAATGAAGAGGGAAACCCATTAAATATTACAATTACTTCGGTAATGGTTTCTGATACAGATGGAAATGCAATTATTGCTGCTTTAGGAAATGGTGTAAACGGAACCTTACAGCCAGGCTCTAACACTTCAGGATATACTATTTTACCTGGAATACAGCATATAAATGATCTAGTAGTAAGAGATAATAATGGAACTTCTGAAGTGTTCTTTGCTGCTGCTGAAACATTTGCTTCTGGAGCATTATTAGGAATTAATGAAGTAGGAGTTTATAAATCTACCGATGGAACTAATTTTTCTAAATTAGTATTAAGTGCTGGAGAGGATTTAGAACCAAACAACATAAAAATCGCTGCTGATAATTCTATTTATGTCTCAACCCAATCCAATACTTTTGGTGAAGGTGGAGGTCGTATTTATCACTCTACTGATGGATCAACATTTACATTAAAACACACCGTGCCTAGTGGTTCAAGAACAGAAATTGCCTGTTCTCCAACAGATGCAAATACAATATATGTGTTGGCGCAATTAAATTCAGATCCTGTAGGGATATATAAAACAACCGATAATTTTACAAATGTTACAACTTTAGCATTACCAAATGATGCAGATACTGGAATTGATGCAAACGATTTTACGAGAGGACAGGCTTTTTATGATTTACTTATAAGAGTAGATCCCACTAATGATAATATCCTTTATGTTGGTGGAATTGACTTATTTAAAAGTACAAATGGTGGAACTTCATGGTCTCAAATATCACACTGGTACGGTGGATGGGGCTACCAAGAAGTTCATGCAGATCAACACGGATTAGCCTTCTCATCTTCTTCAAAAATGGTGTTTAGTAATGATGGAGGTGTTTACCTTTCTACCAATGCAGGAAACAATATTTTTCCTAGAAAAAAAGGATACAATACCCTGCAATTTTATACAGTAGGGGTAGCGCCTACTACCGCTTTTTCTGGAAATGAATACTTTTTAGCAGGGGCGCAAGACAATGGAACTCTAATGATAGAAAATGCTTCTGATGGAGTAAATAGTTTTTACGAAAGACAAGGGGGAGATGGTGCTTACAGTTTCTTCGATCAAGATGGTACAGACCAGTATTGTATTGCAAATTATGTATACAATGGAAATATTAAGCTATATGACTTTTCAAACGGAAATGTGAGAACTATTAATAATGAATCTGGATCCAATGGAGACTTCATCAACCAAGAAGCGCTAGATTCTAATTTAGATATTTTATATTCAAATTATTCTAGTAGCTCAGACTTTATTGTTAGAATGTATAGAAATATTAAATCTGGAACAGTTACCAAAACAAATATTGCTGATGCTTCGATTATGGATTCAGAACCGTCAGCATTAACAGTTTCTCACTATACAACAAATCAATCGAATCTATTTATAGGTCTTAAAAACGGGAAATTGATAAAGATAGCAGGAACAACAAATACTTTCCCCAACAATCCTATATGGACGGATATTACCGGAACTGATTTTGTAGGATCTATTTCTGACATAGAGTTAGGGACCAATGAAAATGAAATTTTTGTAACCATGCATAACTATGGTGTTCAAAATATTTGGTATACCGCTGATGGAGGAACAACTTGGGTAGGTAAAGAAGGAAATCTACCAGACATCCCTGTAAAAGCAATTTTACAAAACCCATTATTATTAGAAGAGGTAATTATAGGTACAGAATTAGGAGTTTGGAGAACTTCAAACTTTTCTGATGCGAGTCCAACATGGACTCAGTCTTACAATGGTATGAGTAATGTAAAAGTAACCGATTTAGACATGAGAGATGATAATATGGTTTTTGCAGCTACTTATGGAAGGGGCATTTTCTCTGGACAATTTACAGATGCTGTAGCTTCTGTTGATGATGTTTTAACTGATAAAAAAGCATTTACAGTTTATCCTACAATTTCAGATGGAGACTTTACGCTTATGGCTAAAAATGATTTAGGAGAAACGACCTGTAGAATTTTTGATATGGCAGGAAGACAAGTGTATTCGTCAACAATCAATTTTAATGAAACTTCAGAACAACAGGTTTCTGTTAATCTAAGAGCAGGTACATATATTGTTAATTTAGTTGATCAAAACAACAAAAAATCGTCTAGTAAAATAATAATTCGCTAGATTAAGTTGAAGATAAGTAAGAAAAAAGGCGCTGTTTACAGCGCCTTTTTTAATATAAATTTTTGAGGGTTTGTTTGATAGAACTTGAATCTATTCCATTCATTTTTTGAAGCTCATCAATAGTTCCATGCTCTATGAAGTCATCCTGTATTCCTAAAATTTTAATTGAATTTTTATACCCGTGTTTGGCAGAAAATTCTAGAATTGCTGAGCCAAATCCACCGGTTATCACACCATCTTCTAGGGTAATAATTTGTTTAAATTCAGCACATATTTTATGAAGTAATTTTTCATCTAAAGGCTTTGCAAACCGTAGGTCATAATGTGCGACCTTAGGAAATTCTTCCAGCGCTTTTGTAACATTATTTCCAATAGCTCCTAAAGATAGTATGGCTATATCTCTCCCTTCTTGTAGACAAACTCCAGTCCCTATTTTAATAGTATCAAATGATTTCTTCCAGTCAAATAACACCCCTCTTCCTCTTGGGTAACGAATCGCAATTGGATGGTTTAAGCCCAACTGAGAAGTGTACAAAATATTCCGTAATTCTATTTCATTTCTTGGCGCAAAAACAATCATATTTGGAATAGCTCTCATGTAAGCAATGTCAAAAACACCATGGTGTGTAGCCCCATCTTCACCTACCAGTCCAGCTCTATCTAGACAAAAAATAACTGGTAGATTTTGCAAAGCCACATCATGTATTATTTGATCATAGGCTCGTTGAATAAAGGTAGAATAGATATTACAAAATGGCACCATTCCTTGTGTTGCCATCCCAGCAGCTAAGGTTACAGCATGCTGTTCTGCAATACCAACATCAAACGTTCTTTCAGGGAACTCTTCCAGCATCATCTTTAAGGAACTTCCCGAAAGCATTGCTGGAGTAATGCCAATAATCTTTTTGTTTGTTCTGGCTAGTTCAACAATTGTTGAACCAAAAACTTCTTGGTATTTTGGAGGAAAGGCACCTGTGCTTTTGGGAGCTAATTCTCCTGTTTTAGCATCAAATTTTCCAGGAGCATGGTATTTTACCTGATCCTTTTCTGCCTGATCGAGTCCTTTTCCTTTAGTGGTAATAACATGTAAAAATTTAGGACCTTTTTTATTTTTTAAGCGTGTTAGCTCTTTTAGTAAACTATCTAAATCATGCCCATCTATAGGGCCAGAATAGTCAAAGTTTAGTGCGCGTATAATATTATTTTTTGCTAGAGATTTATCTGTTTTTACTTTGGTTAGATACTCTTTTAAAGCACCTACAGAAGGATCGATACCAATGGCATTATCATTTAAAATAATTAATAAATTAGCATTACTAACACCCGCATGATTCAACGCTTCAAATGCCATGCCACTAGCAATAGAAGCATCGCCAATTACTGCAATATGATGTTTTTCTGTTTCGCCTTTTAAAGAAGATGCAATTGCCATTCCTAATGCAGCTGAGATTGAGGTAGAAGAATGTCCAACCCCAAAAGCATCATAGTTGCTTTCAGTTATTTTTGGAAATCCTGAAATACCGTGAAGCTGTCTGTAGGTCTCAAAAATATCTTTTCTACCAGTTAAAATTTTATGTCCGTACGCTTGGTGGCCCACATCCCATACCAATAAATCATTAGGCGTATCAAATAAATAATGCAAGGCAATGGTGAGTTCTACTACTCCTAAACTGGCGCCTAAATGGCCTTGTTTTGTAGCTACGATATCAATAATAAATGCACGCAATTCTTTTGCCAATTTTGGCAATTGATCTGTAGTTAGTTTTCTAAGATCTGATGGAAATTTTATGGCGTCAAGTAAAGCATTCATTATAACACAAAAATACAATTTTACAACTCAAAAGATATTTGTAATATTGAATAAATATTTTTTGAAATGATTCAGCCTTTTGACGATACTTATTTTATGAAAAAAGCACTTCAGGAAGCTGAGTTTGCTTTTAAGAAAAGAGAGGTTCCTGTTGGGGCTGTGATTGTAATGAATGATAAAATTATTGCCAGAGCGCACAACCTCACCGAAACCTTAAACGATGTAACAGCACATGCAGAAATGCAAGCTTTTACTGCTGCGGCCGATTTTCTTGGCGGGAAATATTTAAAAGAATGTACGCTTTATGTGACCTTAGAACCTTGTCAAATGTGCGCAGGAGCAAGTTATTGGACCCAACTAGGCAAGATTGTATACGGAGCATCTGAGCATCAAAGAGGCTTTGTTAATTTACAGACAACGTTACATCCTAAAACAAAAGTAGTTCGTGGTATTTTAGAAAATGAATGCAGTCAGTTGATCAAACGGTTTTTTATTGAACAACGAAATTTGAATTAGTGTTTTAACTAAAAGAGGAAGAATTGTCTCTGTTTAACTCGTAAAAGGTAGTTAAGATAGAATTCTGAACTTATACTTTTTTAATAACACTTGTCACAATTCCCCAAATAATAAAATCATTCTCTTCGGTGATTTTAATAATAGGATACTTTGGGTTTTCTGGTTGTAGCCATACGTCATTGCCATCTACTTTTAATCGTTTGATGGTAAACTCACCATCTAAAAAGCAAACAGCTATTTTATTATTTTCAGGTTCAAGACTCCTGTCAATGACTAATAAATCATTATCATCTAAACCAGCACCAATCATAGACTGTCCCTTTACTTTGGCAAAGAATGTTGCTTCTTTATTGGTAATTAACTCTTCATCTAGAGAAATTCTAGTTTCTTTAAAATCGTCTGCTGGAGAAGGAAATCCAGCTGAGATTCCTGTGTCAATAAAAATTGCACCAGTACTATTTGATGCTTTTGGGGTGAAAAATTGAAGCGATTTTGTCATTTATTTTACGGTAATAATATCGTTGATCTTTGTAGTATATTTTGGAGACAAACGTTCTTGTTTCATTTTCCAAGTTCGTTGTAAGTCTTGATTTGCCAATTTAATGGTGGTTGTTTTAAATTTTTTATTTAGATGATCTATTGCAGACATTAATGGTTTGTGCTTTGGGTTTTCATGAATAAATAAATTTAATTGATGATTGTCTGTAGGAACCAGTCCTGTAACAATAATACCTGCACGCTTATATTTTATACCTGCTTTAAAAATTGTTTTTACAGCTTCTACAGATGCCTTTGTAATGCTAAGTGTAGAATCTGTAGGGTATGGGAAAACTATTGTTTTTGAAGCGTTGTGCTGTGCTACATCTCTTTTATGACGATCGCTACTTAATAAGACGATGATCATATGGCAACTAGTTTTTTGTGCTCGTAATTTTTCTGCGCAACATGCAGCAAAAGTGGATATTCGTTCTGTAATATTTTCAATATCTGAATAGGTCTGTTCAAAACTTCTAGTGGTTGCAATAGAGCGCTTTGTTTCTTTTATTTCGAATTCGATGGTTGGAATTCCTTCCAAGTCTTTTTTCAATTTCCATTCTGTAATTGAAAAATTTCGACGTACCCAATCATCAGATAATTGTGTAAAATCAAATGCTGTTTTACACCCTTTTACAATCAAGCGTTTTTCTAAACGACGACCAATTCCCCACACATTTTTAATGGCTGTCCACTTGAGTGCTTTTAGGCGTTTTTCATCAGAATCAATTACATAAACGCCACCGGTTTCTTTTGGGAACTTTCTTGCAATCTTGTTAGCTACTTTACAGAGCGCTTTTGTGGGTGCAATTCCTACACAGGTTGGTATTCCGGTCCACTTCAAAATTCTATTTCGAATGCTTGTTCCGTAATCATTAAAATTATGATGATCAAATCCTGTAAGATCTATAAAAGCTTCATCAATACTATACACTTCAACATTGGGTGAAAACTGCTCTAGAATTGTCATAACTCTAGCGCTCATATCACCATATAATGGATAATTAGAGGATAAAACAGTAACTTTATGATGTTTGCAGAAGTTCTCCCATTTAAAAATAGGGGCGCCCATCGGGAGATTTAAATTTTTTGCCTCATCACTTCTAGCAATTACACAACCATCATTATTGCTTAATACAGCAACAGGTTTGTTTTGTAAGTTGGGGTTAAATACCCGCTCACAAGAAGCATAAAAGTTATTACAATCTACCAAAGCATACATGATTGTAAATATACAAACAAGAAAGTACCAAAGAATATCATTGAGTTACTTATATTTGAAAAAAAGGACAAGGATTATGAACATCTTCGATATTGTAATAGCAGTTATTTTAATTGTTGCTTTTATAAGAGGTTTTATGAAAGGGTTTTTTGTGGAAGTAGCATCTTTAATTGCCTTAATTGGGGGTATTTATGGAGCAATTCACTTCTCCTATTTTGCAGCAAACATTTTAAAAAGGTACGTAGAGTGGAGCGAGAATTATATTGCGTTAACTGCATTTGCAGTTACTTTTATAGCCATTGTAATTGCGGTGTCTTCTTTAGGAAAGGTCTTCACAAAAATGGCAGATTTTGTGGCACTTGGACTTATTAATAAAATATTAGGAGGTGTTTTTGCCGTCTTAAAGAGTGTGGTGATTTTAAGTGTAATTTTTGTTTTTTTTGCCAGAGTAAATAGTACTATTCCTTTTATAGAAAAACAGACCTTAGATGCGTCTATCTTATACGCTCCTGTAAAAGAAATTGTTCCCACTATATTTCCTGCAATCATTAAGGAGATTGATGAAAAGAAAAACGAACTTCAATAAGGATGGTCGTTATTATAAGAAAAATAAACGCTGTAGCTTATTACCAAAGTAATAAGCTACAGTGTTTACAATAGATTTTCTATACTATCATACACCGAAGAAGACAGTCTCCTCAATAATTTCTTATGAGTCTTTATGATCTTTTACCCACTGTAAGCAGGTTTTAAAATCTGTAAAAATATATTCCTTCGCAATTAAATCTGGAATAATATCAATACGTTCCATCATGTATTTAGGTTGTTTTTGTAAGTCTACGATTAATACAATTTTACCATCTTTTGTAAGTTCTACGATACTATCTTCTAGCGCATACAATCCAGATTGATCTATATATTCCATTCTATCCATCCGAATAATAATGGTAGATGCAGACGATGGTATTTGCTTTATAAGTTGTTGAAAATCACTTGTAGAACCAAAAAACAAAGGACCTTTAATATGTTTGATAAAAACCTCCTCACGTAATTTTTTTGTCATTCCAATTTCATCAGCCCAAGATTCTTCTTTTAAAGAAGTTACGTTAGATTGTTGCGCTGTTAAATCTCCAATTTTCTTCATAAACATTAAAGATGCGATTACTAATCCAATACCAACGGCATATACTAAATTCCAGAATGTAGAAAGTAATAATACAACAATCATGATAATTACTTCTGAGCTTAATTTGATGCCCGCTATTTTAATATCTCTTGGTAAAGAAGGGATGGCTTTTAATCCTTTGTAATCCATTACTCCAATACCAACCGTAACTAAGATTCCTGCTAAGACAGCTGCGGGGATTTTAGAAGCAACAGGTCCTAATCCTAATAAAATAACTAATAGCATTAGACCAGCGACCATTCCTGATAGTTTTGTTTTTCCTCCTGAATTAATGTTTACAACCGTTCTAATGGTAGCACCTGCACCAGGAATTCCACCAAAAATAGAAGCAATACTGTTTCCTATTCCTTGACCAATAAGTTCTTTATTTGGTTTGTGTTTAGTTTTAGTCATATTATCTGCAACAACCGATGTTAACAGAGAATCAATAGCTCCTAGCAGCGCTAATGTTAAGGCTGTAAAAATATAAGGAGTGATACTCGCTAAATTAAAACTGGTAAAAATTTCCATATTTGGAATTGGAAATCCACTCGGAATTTCTTCTATAGGTTTGTAGTCTAGGTTAAAACCAACAGAAATACCCGTCATAACCATTAACGCAACCAAGGTACTAGGTACAACAGTTGTTATTCGTTTAAATCCATAGATGATGATAATTGTTCCTAAAGCTAAGATTAGCTCTAGCCAATTTAGATGATTTAAAGCTCTTGGCAGTACTTTTAAGGTTCCTAAAACACCCGAAGCTTCTATTCCGGCTAATGTTTTACTTTCTTTTATAATATCTGCACGCACAATGCTTTCACCTTCCGCTGCTGCATTTTTATAATCTTGTAACGTAAGAATTTTATCAGTTTTTTTGTTTTTACTATCCTTTAGATATCTACTTAAAACAACTTCTTCAACCTGAGATTCAAATTGCTTTACAAACTCAGCGTCTTCTTTTGCATTATATCCGATGGAGGGTAAGATTTGAGTAACTAATATAATAACTCCAATAGCAGTCATAAAACCAGAAACCACAGGATACGGTATATATCGAATATATTTACCTAAGCCGGCTAGACCTAAACCAATTTGCAAAAGACCAGCCAATAAGAAAACAGTTAAAATAATTGGTAATGCTTTACTTACATCTCCATTATTAGAAGCTATTATTCCTGCAATAACAACCATACTTACGGCTGTCATTGGCGCTGTTGGACCTGAAATTTGTGTTGGAGTTCCACCAAAAAAGGCAGCGAAGAAACTAATAAAAATAGCACCATACAGACCGGCATCAGGTCCTAACCCGGAAGAGACACCAAAAGCAAGTGCTAACGGTAGTGCAACAATACCAGCAGTAATTCCGCCAAAAAGATCGCCACGAACAT
>Ga0209198_1001685_pt1 | contig 16368 bp, 17 predicted proteins | sample COGITO_mtgs_1105_2_FD_184804 | JGI IMG/M metagenome (GOLD analysis project Ga0209198, IMG submission 184804) | Pelagic marine microbial communities from North Sea - COGITO_mtgs_110519 (SPAdes) (version 2) | ecosystem: Environmental > Aquatic > Marine > Epipelagic ...
CGTAACTGAACTTGTTCTAAAGTTTCTTGACGTTTGATTTTCCCAGAGACCGTTTCCTTGAACGTATTTACATAGTAAATATGTTTGGGACGTTTCATCGGCTCTAAAACATCAAAATTTAAAGTCTCATAAGGAGTTGAACGTTCAATCACAATGACGACGGTTTCCCCTAAAGAGTTCTCTTTTTGAGAGGTAATAAAAAAGCGTTCTTTAATAAACCCTTCCAGTTGTTGTTCCAATTGTTCAGGAGCTATTTTTATACCTCCAGAATTTATAATCGTATCAAATCGCCCAATCCATTCAAAAGTAGTCTTTGAATTGAGCTTCACAACATCATTCGTTTGAATGGGTGTTGACACTAGATGTGGCGCGTTAATGGTTAAGCAATTCCGTTCATCTACTCCAATAGAGACGAAAGGTAAGACCTCAAAAAACGTTGAGGATTGACTGATGTTTTTAACTGCAATATGACTGACAGTTTCTGTCATTCCAAAAGTTTCGTAAATACTTGAGGATGAATTTTTAAGTTTAATTTTTAAACCATTGGAAAGCTTTGCACCTCCAACGATGATGGTTTTAATTTGATGTAAATATTCTAGGGAGTTTTCTAATTGTAAGGGAACCATCGCACAAAAGTCATAGTTTCTTGATAGGGTTTCTAAGGGGTTAGAACTCGGTTTAATGCAGTCGAGTTCCAAGCCTAAAACATAGGCTCTTACAAACATCATTTTGGCAGCAATGTATTCAAAAGGCAAACAGGACAAGGCAGAATCTCCAGGTTTTAAATTGAAGTAGTCTCCCGTAGCAATGGCAGAATTCACCATCGCTTGTTTGGACATTAAAACAGTTTTAGGTGATCCTGTAGAGCCCGAAGTTTGCAATGAAATTTCCGGACTTGAATCCATCCATTTGGCTATAAAACTTCCTAGTGTAAACTGATAATCCTCCCTTTCTTTCATAAAACGATCTGAAAGACTCGACAGTCCTATCGTATCATAAAAAATACCTTCCAATTTGAAGGACCTATGTGGTTGTTTATATGTGGTGTTTGTATTCAATTATTCTGGTAGACTCGCGTTTGAAACTTTATCATTGGTCACGGGACCAGTTAACTTATCTTTCCAATTATTCCATTTATAGACCTTCGCAAAAACGAAAATCAGAATGGGGTATATCACTAATACGGAAGCAAATATTTCAGTAGATCCAATTTCAGGATCTGAAATGTCTCTAAGAACTGAATTTGTTTGGAAGGCCGTCCAATCAGCAGTCACCAAAAGTGCTGTGAATAAGTTGTTTGCCGCATGAAATCCTAAGGCCAATTCTAGCCCCTCATCCATCAAGGTGATGATCCCTAAAAAGAACCCCGTTCCAATGTAATGCACCAATAATATATAACCTATCTTTTCAACCTCTGGGTTGGCAATATGAAGGAGTCCAAACAAAACAGAAGTGAAGATCAAAGGCACCCATTTATTCTTACAAAGCACTCCTATACCTTGCATCAAATAACCTCTAAATAGATATTCTTCAAAACTTGTTTGAAGCGGTACCAACACGATGGCAATGGCTGCTAAAATCAGAAATGGCACTAGTTTGAAATTAAACACATAATTTTCTGGTGACATATAGTGATCCGCTAAAACCAATCCACTCGATATAATTCCCCAAAATAAAAATGCAAACCAAAAACGACTCCAATCAATTTTTGATCTAGAAGTCGTTAAGCTTTTTATAGTTTGTTTATGGAGTGTTTTGACCACAAAAAAGATCCCTAAAAGACCTGCCGCAAACGACAGTAACATGAGAAATAAATTCAAATTAAAATCTAATAAACCCATGGTTTGACTCATGTCTAAGTTTTGAAGGTCCAGACCGGCTTCGACTGCTTTTGCAATTAAGATAATCGTATATGGGATTTGCCCTAAGATAACGGCGATAACGATGATTGCTATTCCTGCAATGTAAAGCCACCAATCGTGTTTGATATTAAATGCCTGTTTGATGTACATAAATTAAAATTTTAAATTCCACTTTGTTTTTAAATCATAAAATAACTGCCCCGAATCGACTACTAAGGGCGCTTGAATGTTGTTGGTAAACAAACCGCCCGTCCCCAATCCTTGAGGGAGTTTACTTTGGAGTGTATAAGTCCACTGCGCTATCGCATTGAGTCCAATATTGCTTTCCAAGGCACTGGTCACCCACCAGCCAATGTTGTTTGATTCTGCGAGATCAATCCATTCTTGACTGCCTTTAAAACCTCCGACTAAGGTCGGTTTTAAAATGATGTATTGAGGTTTGATAGTTTGTAGTAATAAGGCCTTATTTGTTACAGAAAACACGCCTATTAATTCTTCATCTAAAGCAATTGGCAAAGGGGTGTCTGCACATAATTGTGCCATTTCATGAAATTGCCCTTGTTGTATGGGTTGTTCAATCGAATGTAAATTATAGTCCGAAAGGCGTTTTAATTTTTCTAAGGCTTCATCGGGTTTGAAGGCGCCATTGGCATCGACCCGAATTTCAATTGTTTGTGCGTCGAATTCGGTTCGTATGGATTTGATGAGCTCTAATTCTTTATCAAAATCAATCGCTCCTATTTTCAGTTTTATGCATGAAAAACCTGCACTAAGTTTGTCTTTGATTTGTTGTTTCATAAACGACTTATCCCCCATCCATATCAATCCATTAATAGATATCGAGTCCTTGCCTTTAGTAAAATCCGAAGGAAATAATTCAAATGGATTTGTGTGTTGCAAGGATAGAAGTGCCATTTCCAATCCAAACTGAATCGATGGAAATTCAATCAAAGCGGCTAACAATACTTCCAATCCTAAATCAATATTTTCACAAGTCCATGCTAGTTTAGTTTCAAAATCGGCACGGTCGTCAATACTCAATCCTTTAAACATCCCGCACTCACCGATCCCTTTAACGTAATTCTGCTCAAGTTGAATAAACCAAGTGTCTTTATAGGTTAAAACCCCACGAGAGGTGCCGCTTGCTTGCTTGAACTGAAGTTGATATTTAAAATAGGTTGCTTGCATCTAGAGGGCTATGGATTCACCGATTGAAAGCAACATAAGGTCTTTGTCTTTCTCAAAAAATGTTTGAATTGCTTTTTGGTGGTCAATTTCGATATAACCAAAGGTATCAAAATGATACCCTAAAATTTTATCACATTCCAGAAAATCACTGGCAATTAAGGCATCTTCCACGCCCATCGTGAAATTATCACCGATAGGAAGAATTGCTAAATCTAATTTAAACTGAAGTGGAATCAATTTCATATCATAAGTCAAGGCAGTATCTCCTGCGATATATATTGTTTTATGCTCTCCTTTTATGATAAATCCACCCGGTTGACCTCCGTAAGTTCCATCTGGAAAAGAAGAAGTATGTATCGCATTGACGTATTTAACCGTTCCAAAATCAAATTCCCAACTCCCGCCATGGTTCATGGGGTGGCCGTTGAGACCCATTTTTTGATAGTGAGAAACAATCTCGAAGTTAGATACAATAGTCGCACCTGTGCGTTTTGCAATGACCTCAGCGTCTAAAATATGATCTTGATGTGCGTGGGTTAATAAAATATAATCTGCTTTTAAATCGTCCAAAACAATGTGGGATGCCTTTGGATTCCCTGAAATAAAAGGGTCTACAAGAATATGAATTTGATTAATCGTAAGAAGTAAACTGGCGTGACCTAGAAATTGAATCGTCATTTTAATTTTTATTTAAAATTACAAAATTATAATACAACCTCTATTAAAGTGAGGCACAAAAAAGAAGCGCTAAGGCAACAGTCGATAATGCCAAGACTTTTAGCTGCGGATCGTACTCTATAGGGGTCTTGATTTTACGAACAATGTTGAGATGTAGTAAGAGTGGAACGAAAGCAATGAATACAAAATACATAGAGCTATTTACTATTAAAAATAAATAGAGTCCTATTAAAAACATGGCAACTATAACCAATAATTGCTGGTATGATTTAGCACGTTTTGATCCAAAATAACCTGCTAGGGTTTGTTTGTTTGATAATTTATCAGATTCAATATCCCGCATATTATTCAAATTGAGTACCCCAGCACTTAACAGCCCAATGGTACTTGCGGGCAGTAGCATCAAAAAATCGATTTGTTTTGAATATAAAAAATAGGTTCCTAAAACACTCAACCATCCAAAAAACAAAAATACCATGACATCGCCCAATGCTTTATAGCCATAGGCAGAAGCACCTACGGTGTACTTAATGGCGGCAATAATGGCTAAAACCCCAAGAACTACAAATACAAAAGAGGTTAAAAACTGCTCGGCTCCGAATGCTGTATAAATTAAACTTACGACCAAAATAAGACAAAGTATGACATTGAAAATAATGGCATTCCGCATCTGCTTTGGACTTATTACTCCACTTTGCAAGGCGCGTTCAGGACCAATACGGTTTTCGTTGTCGGTGCCTTTAACTCCGTCGCCATAATCATTGGCGAGGTTTGATAGAATCTGTAAACTTAAAGTTGTAAGGATTGTCAAAGTAAATATTGAACTGTCGAAAAGGTCTCTAGAATACGCTATTCCAGATCCCACTATTGCTCCAGAAATTGACAATGGCAATGTTCTGAGTCGACAGGCAGAAATCCAAGCTTGTAATTTTCTCATACTATGGAATCCATTTTTTCTCGAAATTAGGCTTTCGTTTTTCTAAAAAAGCATCACGGCCTTCTTTGGCTTCATCGGTCATATAGGCAAGTCGTGTGGCTTCCCCTGCAAAAACTTGCTGCCCAACCATACCATCATCGGTAAGGTTCATTGCAAACTTGAGCATTTTAATGGATATCGGTGATTTTTCTAAAATTTCTTGCGCCCATTCATAAGCCGTTGCTTCCAACTCTGCGTGTGGCACTACGGCATTTACCATGCCCATATCAAACGCTTCTTGTGCGTTGTAATTTCTTCCTAAGAAAAAGATTTCACGGGCTTTTTTCTGACCGACCATTTTTGCTAAATATGCAGAGCCATAGCCCCCATCAAAACTGGTGACATCGGCATCGGTTTGTTTGAAAATCGCATGTTCTTTACTCGCTAAGGTCAAGTCGCAAATAACGTGTAAACTATGACCTCCACCCACAGCCCAACCTGGAACCACGGCAATAACCGCTTTCGGCATGAACCGAATGAGACGTTGTACTTCTAATATGTTTAATCGGTGGTAGCCATCATCGCCCACATAGCCTTCATGACCTCGTGCTTTTTGATCGCCCCCGCTACAAAATGAATAGACCCCATCTTTGGAAGAAGGTCCTTCAGCACTTAACAACACCACGCCAATACTGGTATCTTCATTGGCATCGTATAAGGCTTGGTACAATTCAAGCGTTGTTTTGGGTCTAAACGCATTCCTTACATCCGGACGGTTAAATGCAATACGGGCAACGCCATTGCATTTTTTATAAGTAATATCTTCGTATTCTTTAACAGTTTTCCATTGTATACTCGGCATAGGATGACGGTTTTAGCTTGTTAAATAAATCCCATCCTGTTCGATGCGGATGCGACGTTGTTTGTAAAGTGTTCCGATGGCTTTTTTGAAACTTTTCTTGCTCATTTGAACGACAGACTTAATGTCTTCAGGAGAAGATTTATCTGTCAGCTTTAAACATCCATCTTGATTGTTTTCTAAAAACTCTAGTATTGATTGCGCATTTGGTTCAATATTTCTATAACCAATTTTTTCAAGGGTGATATCGAGCTTATTCCCTGGACGAATCTTTTTAACGATGCCTTTTAGTTTGTCGCCAATACTTAGGTCTTTAAATAAATCTTGATTGAAAATCAACCCTAAATGGGTTTTATTAATAATGACATTCATTCCTAAATCGGAAGGATGGGAAACGATCAAATCGACTTCATCAAAAGCCTCCACAGTGAGTTCTTTATTGTCCAGAAAACGGTTTGTTTTACTAGATGCTACAAGACGTTCGGAAGTTTCATCTAGATAACAATAGACCAAATACCAGCCTCCTGCTTTCATAGGGAATGCTTGTTCTCTGAACGGACAAAATAATTCTTTTACCAGCCCCCAGTCAAGAAATGCACCAATATCAGTGACGTTATTACAACGTAGTAGTGCAAATTCTCCTTTTTTAATATATGGATGATCCGTGACCGCAACGAGGCGCTCTTCGTTGTCTAAATAGACAAAGACCTCTATTTTATCATCGATTTCAAATTCTTTGGGAACATAACGGTTCGGTAGTAAGACTTCTTGATCTTCGTCATCTCCCAAAAACAATCCTGGTTCTGTATCTCGCAGAATTGTAAGCTTATTGTAGTCTCCTATGTGTATCATGCTACAAAGGTAAGAATAATAGAGGGAGAAATTAAAAAAAGCGTGACAACAAATTGTGACGCTAAAGAATTGTTTTTGATGGGCTGTTTGATACTTTCCTCATAAAAATATAATTTTTTATTCTAACGTTTCTTAAGTTGCACGCACTAAAAGTCCGCAATATCAGGTATTATTATTTTTCGTAAAGTATCAATGCTAATTCATCTACCTTTTTAAACTTAATATCTGAAGTAATTAATGGGAAATTTAAATACAATGCTGTTGCAATTATTATACTATCTGGAAGTTTTGTGTTGTATATTTTTCTGATTCTTATTGTTTCTTGTTTTATTGCGTTATTTATTGTTATGGTTTTACATTGTGACACAAACTCATTTATAACTTTTTCTTCTTTTGCCGTAATACTTTTATAAGCCAATAATTCTAACTCTGTAATTACAGAAATATATAATTGTTTTCCGTTTAACAGTTCTGCTAGAGTCTGATCTCCATTTAATAAATAAAGAATAATATTAGTGTCTAAAAACAACTTGCTACCATTCATCACGAAGCTCTTTTTGTATATTTAAAGCATCTTTTTTTAAGCTGATTTTTCCAACATACTTATAAACATCAACTCCTTTAGACTTCACCTCTTTGTCTAAATTTTCTAACATACTTATGATGCTCTTTTTTGTAGCACCTTGCTTTAGTGTCATTACCATAATTTTCTGGTTTTATATTACAAAGGTAATTTAATGTTTTTTATTATTTTATTCTATTTTTTTTTAATAAAACAAACTTAGAGCTCTTAAGTTTCTTATGTTGTAGAGATTACCTAATTTATATAAATGGGTTGTGCAAAATGATAAAGCTTCAACATTACTAAATAATGGGCTATTGTATAAAACAATACTATTAAAAGAAAAATGAAATAATAATGCACCTTTTTATTCATAACAAAGAAAAGCATCAAAACACTCATTCTTAAGAATAAACTCATTGTGTCATATTCTACCATGAGAAATATTGGACCTCCAATTCCGACTGCATATCCACCCTTAATAAAAAATAATTTCAACAACCATAAACAGAGTTCAGCGATAAATATTTTAATGAGAATTTTATTCGATATCTTTAAAAAATTTAACGAAAAAATAATCATAACAAAAAAAGATGATAAAAAATTTATTGTTTTAAAACCTTCATAATGATGTGAAAAAAAAGAACAACTATAAGAAATGTTGTTCTCAAAATCACCAAAGGTTCCAAATATTGTCAAAACTAATATCAAGATAGTAATAATCCTTATATGTAAATGTTTAATTACAACCACAAGTATCGCTTATATTTTCATTTATTTAAATACTGCTATCATTTCTTAATTCCTTTTTTTTACTCGTGACTTCAAGTTCGTGTATTTTTATTTTAAAATTATAAAACTCTTTAATGCAACCACGCTATGTATAACGAAAGAAAAACAAAAAAGCGTCCCAACAAATTGCAACGCTTAATAATTGGTTTTGATGGGCTATTTATTATACACGGATTCTTTTCCAAAATGCTTCGTCAACAAATAGTAAACCACGGCGCGGTATTTATGGCGATTAGATTGTCCGTATTGCTGCATGACTTTTTCAATTCCTTCGTCTAACTTGTCATTTTCTGAGAGTCCTAATTTTTTGATTAGAAATTTTTTTCGTAAGGTTGTCAACTCGGATTTGTCCGTAGATGAAACTGTACTAGAATCTGAATTATAGATGGATGGGCCACACCCAACAGTCACTTTTCTTAGCAATTCCATATCTGGGTTCATACCGCATTTTTCTTTTAAATCACTGACATACTTTACAATAAGTTTTTCTCTTGCATTCATAATGAGGTATCTTTAAATTAGATTTGGTAGGTGTAACATACACCCTTTTTAAATATGACACAGAATACGTAAAAAAGTCACATTTAAATCGAAGAAAATTAAAATCTTATTTGACGAAATCGAAATAAGAGAGAAGGATTCGGTCGTTTTCAGAAGATGGCGTAAACACTTCTAATATTTTTGGGCGCGAACTTTGTTTGTAGAAATCTTCTAACGCAGCATCTAATTCATCCGTAGAGTTTGCAGACGCATACTCCAAATCAAAGAGTTTAGCGATCGGTTCGGCCGTAAGCGTGTGATTGGTTTCAACAAACGTACTGAAGTTTTCAGAATTCTTATTCCCAGGTAAAATTCTAAAAATCCCTCCGCCCCTATTATTGATGATTATAATTCTGAAGTTTGAAGGAATGTAGTTATTCCAAAGGGCATTGCTATCGTAGAAAAAGCTTAAATCCCCTGTAATAAAAACCGTCGGTTGCTCTGAGATAAGCGCCGCACCAATGGCAGTACTTGTCGATCCGTCAATACCACTCGTACCGCGATTGCAAAACACAGTCAGGCTTGGATTCATTTCGAATAACTGCAAGTAACGTATGGTAGAGCTATTACTTGACTGAACCATAGAGTCCGCTGGAATCTGTTTCAAAATACGGTCAAACGCTTTAAAATCACTGAACGGAATCGATTTTATATATTTTTTATGTTTTTGAAGGCGCCGTGTTTTGACATGATTCCATGTTTCAAAATAGGTGCTTACTAAGTATGGATGACTGGAACTGTTCAGTTGCTCAAAAAACGTATTAACAGAACATTTAAAATGTTTGGTCAAACAAAAAAAGGTATCATTTGCAAGGACCTCATCAATATGCCAATGTGTTTTTGGAGGGTTGGTTCGTAAAAATGTTTTAATTTTTTTAGAGACAATCATCCCACCAAATGTGAGTAAGATATCAGGCTGAAGTGTCTCAAAATCCGTTGCGTCCAAAGGAGTAATTAATTGATCGATACTGGCAAAAAAATTCGGATGGTGCAGGTTTGATGTTGTTTCTGTAAGCACAATCACAGAAGGATCTTCTGCAATCAATTTCAAATAAATTTCTTGAACACTTTTAGGTGGGTTCACTCCTACCAAAATCATTTTTCGCTTGGAAGAATGCCACTTTTTAAGATCTGTTTTTGACAGAGAAAAAGATGGGTTGTTTATTTTTATTTTAGCCGGATTTGGATCAGACGTAAACTCCTCTACGGTATCGTATAAAGGTTCCGCAAAAGGCACATTTATATGGATAGGCCCATGCTCCGTTTTTGAAATCTGTAGTGCCTTTTCAATAAGAGAGTCATTATTTTTAATGGCTTTTAAAAAGGGCTTTTTAAAATGTTCTTTTAGGTTGGCTTCATACAGAATATGCGAACCAAAAACATGGGGTTGCGTAATGGTCTGTCCGTCCCCAATATTGATAAGATGTTCTGGGCGGTCTGCAGAAATCACAACAAGCGGAACCCGACTGTAAAACGCTTCGGTGACCGCAGGATAATAATTAACGAGTGCACTGCCCGAAGTACACACCAACGCGACAGGCTGTTGTAATTGTTGCGCCATTCCTAAAGCAAAAAACCCCGCTGAACGCTCGTCAACAATACTGTAACATTCAAAAAAATCATGATTTGTAAACCCGATCGTCAGAGGGGCATTTCGACTCCCTGGAGAAATCACAATATGTTTGATATTATGGCTTTTACATAGTTGAATAATCGATTGCGCTAAGGGCTGTTTTGATTGTATCATTGGCCACAAAGTTATTTAATTTTTAGGGTTTAAATTGAAATGAAATAATAAATATTTCCTAAAGGTTTAGAGCACCTTTTTTATGGTTTGAATCTTGTTTTCAGTCTCCGTACACTCCGTTAAAGGATCAGAGTCTTTGGTAATGCCTCCACCACTGTAAAGAATCGCCAACGTGTCTTTTAGATGCATGCAGCGTAAATTAACGGCGAGCTGTGTAGATTTATGAACCGTCTGATAGGCTCTGTTTTCGATGTTTCTTTTTGAATTCCTAAAAGTTGATTCCGTAGGTATATTTAATTCCCCAAAAAAACCAGCATAAAACTCTCGATCGTAGGACTCATTCAAATTGATGAATTCGAGCGCTCTGTTTCGAGGCGTACCACACACGGCTGGCGTGGGATGCATCGCCCGTAAGAGCTTTTTTAAACTGTTATGTGTCGGTTTTAAGCGTCCTGAAACAAGTGTTTGAAGGTGTAGTAATTCCCCGGCTCTGAGCGTATGTGGTCCAGATGTTTTAATGGGGTCTAAATAATCCGATAGAACTTCCAGTAAATAATCGGTTACAAACGCATGCTCTTCAATATTTTTTGTGTCCCACTCGACTTGCTCAGAAGATTTATAAACCTGAGTTCCTGCAAGTGACATTGTAGAAACGGATTTCCCTTCAAGTTTTAAAAGACTTTCAGGAGATGCTCCTAACCAAAATCCTGTTTGAGGATGAAACCAGCAATAAGTAAAGGCAGAAGGATAGTTTTGTGCTAATTTTTTAAAAATCTCAAGCGGGTTGGACTGCTCTAAATTAAACTTGAATTCCCTTGAGAGCACGACCTTTTCTAAATCTGTTGTATTGATTTCATCAATCGCTTTGGATACAAGATTTAAATGATCGGCTGTAGAATCTATTGGATGCAGAGAACTTGTTTCAGGAACAACTTCAAAATCTGGCTGCGCTAGTTCTAGGACTGTTGAACTATCTAAAGGAATGTAATAACTGTCTTTCTCAGAATCAAAGGGTGCAAACACAAATCCACTTTCAGAATAATCATCGATGGTATAGGTGTCTGTATTTGTTTGTAAATATGCTTTTACAGATGGACTGTCTGGCTTAGAAAAAAGCACAAAGGGTCGTTTCGATTGGATCGCTGTATTGATTTGATCGAAAAAATCTGTCGAAGTCATCGTTTAGCGTTCTTTAGGAAGTGAAACGGTGGTGAGTTTACAAGAAGAGACCAATTGATTTTGATCGTCAGTGACTTCGATGTTAAAAATTTGCATGGTTCTTCCTCTGTGAATAAAGGTTGCTTTGGCATAGACGAAGCCTTCTTTTACACTTTTGATGTGGTTGGCAGAAATATCAATGCCTCGTACAAAATAATTTTTGGTATCTAAAAAAATATGTGCGGCAAAACTTCCAACGGTTTCAGCGAGTGCTGCGGTAGCACCTCCGTGCAATACACCATCCGGTTGATAGACGCGTTTGTTGACGGGCATTTTAGCAATTACAAAGTCTTCCCCTGCATCCACAAATTCGATGTTTAGGGTTTCCATTAAGGTATCTTTGCAAGCTGCGGTTGCAGCCTTTATAATCTGATCTTTTGTTGGACTCATTCTAATATGATTTGAGTGTAAAGTTACAAAAATCAAGCATGAAGACACCAATGCTACAGCGTTAAAAAAAGGCAAAAAAAAAGACTGCCTTTTCAGACAGCCTTAATTTAACATCTACTTGTATTCTATATTCTTAAGCTGTTTTCTTAACTGCTAAGCTATAAATCACTAAACCGAAACCGATTTTGTTGATTGCATCTGCAATGTTATATAAAACATCCATGTCTAATCCAAGATTTGCAAAAGAAGAATACCACTGTCCGTCAGCTGTACCTACTAAGTAACCTAATGGATAGATGATCCATCCAACAAGTACAAACCAGCAAAGAATTTTGTGAGCTGCTAATACATCTCCACCAGCTTCTTTAGCTAATTTTGATGCTCCACCAAGCCATATTTCGTAAACGATAGCAAAGTATGCTACAGCAGAGAAAAAGCCCCACATAGATGCTTGCTCAGAATAAACCGTTTCTCCTAAATATCCTGTTACTAACATGATCACTGAAAGTCCGATCATTTTTGTAAGCAATGATTTTTTAGCCCCTGCTAATTTAAGAATTAAGTAAAACTCAACACACATTAATGGCACCGTAAGAATCCAATCTACATAACGAAAGAACGTTGGTGATACTTGATGTTCTCCCCAATAATCTCTCATGTACATATAGTGTACTGCTGCAATAAATGTAATTAAACCAGAAACTAAAACAGAAGTTCTCCATTTTTTGTCAAATTGATTTAATGATAAAAAGAAAAAGGCAGAAGCTGCCATCATTGCCATGCATCCAATAAAGAATGTAAAGCCTACGTAATCCGTGTCAGCCATTAAGGCCACCTTGTTCGCAAAAGGTAAAATTAAGTTTGTCATTTTTTAAAAGTTTAGTTAGTTTTTTTATTTAAACAAATATATAAAAAATTAAACTAATTGTTGAGTATTTCGTAAATTTGTAGTCTCAGACCACGTATTTAACACTATTTTATGAAAAATATTTTCAATTTCTCAATCGTCTCAAGCTTCTTAGGGTTATGGATAACTACCCATGTACCAGAGAGTTTTGAACTCATATTGGGATTTATTTTAATTTTTACATTCGGCATGATCCATGGATCAAACGATTTACTTATTGTTAATAAAATTTTAAAAAACATAAAACACTATTCCAAATTCACACTCCTTGCCGCCTACTTATTAATAGTGTCCGTTGCGATTTTGGTTTTTTATTGGACACCCGCCCTCGCTATGATTCTGTTTATGCTATTTAGCGCCTATCATTTTGGAGAACAGCATTGGGACCATCGTTTTTCCAAGTCAAACACCCTAATTAAATCTATTTTCTACTTTTCTTATGGAATGCTAATCCTATATCTATTGTTTGCTTTTAATGATGCGGCAGTGAAGTCTATTGTATTTGAAATCACCGGTTACCAGATCGCTCATTTATACAGTCCTTATATACTCATCGTGTTAGGAATCGTTGTAGGTTTTGTTTTAAGTGTTGAGTTTCTTAAAAAACGCCTCGCTATTGAACTGATTTTAAAAGAACTGTTCACTTTAACTGTTCTGGCTATGGTTTTTAGTTCTTCAACTTTAATATGGGGGTTTGCTATTTATTTTATTCTTTGGCATAGCATACCTTCCTTAATAGAACAAATTACATTTATATATGGGGACACCAAAACAACCTCAGCTTTAAAGTACTGCAAAGCAGCCTTGCCTTATTGGGTTATCTCATTGGTCGGAATGGTTATCTTATATGCGATTTTTAGTAGTGAAAAACAGTTTTACCCATTGTTCTTTTCATTTATAGCAGCAGTTACATTTCCACACGCTGTTGTAATGCTGAGAATGTTTTCCAAAAAAAAAGCACAACCATAAACTGATTGTGCTTTTCTGTACTAAACAAAACTAACTGTTATTTCACTTCTTCGAAATCTACATCTTCAACATTCTCTTCTTGAGACGCTTCAGCTTCTGGAGCAGCATCAGAAGGAGCACCTTGAGCACCTTCTTGTGCTTTGTACATCTCTTCGCTAGCAACTTTCCATGCTTCGTTGATTTTCTCTAAAGCAGGGTCAATAACCGCTATGTCTTTAGACTCGTAGGCCGCTTTCAATTCTTCCAATGCAGCTTCAATTGGTTGTTTTTTATCATCCGATAATTTATCACCAAATTCTTTCAGCTGATTTTCTGTTTGAAAAATCATACCATCTGCAGCATTCAACTTGTCTGCTGTTTCTTTAGCTTTCGCATCAGATTCCGCATTCGCTTCTGCATCTTGTTTCATTTTTTGGATTTCTTCTTCCGTTAACCCAGAAGACGCTTCAATACGAATGTCTTGTGTTTTATTGGTCGCTTTGTCCGTTGCAGAAACTTTGATGATTCCGTTGGCATCAATATCAAATGTTACTTCAATTTGTGGCGTTCCTCGTTGTGCTGGTGGAAGTCCATCTAAATGAAAACGTCCAATCGTTTTGTTATCTGCTGCCATAGCACGCTCTCCTTGAAGGACATGAATTTCAACTGAAGGCTGATTGTCCGCTGCTGTTGAGAATACTTGAGATTTTTTAGTTGGGATGGTTGTGTTAGACTCAATTAATTTAGTCAATACATTCCCCATAGTTTCAATTCCTAAAGACAATGGTGTAACGTCTAATAATAACACGTCCTTCACATCTCCTGTTAATACACCCCCTTGGATGGCAGCACCTACAGCTACAACCTCATCAGGATTTACTCCTTTATTAGGTTTCTTACCAAAGAATTTCTCTACCGCTTCTTGAACCGCAGGAATTCGAGTAGAACCTCCTACTAAAATAATTTCATCAATATCACTTGTAGATAAACCGGCTGCTTTTAAAGCAGTTTGACATGGCTCAATTGTTCTTTTTACTAAGTCGTCAATTAATTGCTCAAACTTTGCTTTTGACAGTGAACGTACCAAGTGTTTTGGGCCGCTTGCAGTGGCTGTTACATAAGGCAAGTTGATTTCTGTTTGTGCAGAAGATGACAATTCAATCTTCGCTTTTTCAGCTGCTTCTTTTAAACGTTGAAGCGCCATAGGATCTTTACGTAAGTCTAAGTTTTCATCCGCAATAAATTCTTCTGCTAACCAGTTGATGATTTTTTCATCAACATCATCTCCACCTAAGTGAGTATCACCATCCGTAGCCAATACTTCAAACACGCCGTCCCCTAATTCTAATACAGAAACATCATGTGTTCCTCCACCAAAATCAAAAACAACTATTGTTTGATCTTTTCCTTTTTTGTCCATTCCGTATGCCAATGCTGCCGCTGTAGGCTCATTGATAATACGTCTTACTTTTAAACCTGCAATCTCACCAGCTTCTTTGGTTGCTTGACGCTGTGCATCGTTAAAATAAGCAGGAACTGTAATCACCGCTTCTGTAACTTCTTGATCCAAAAACTCTTCAGCCGTTTTCTTCATTTTTTGAAGTACCATTGCCGATAATTCTTGTGGCGTATATAAACGACCATCAATATCTACACGTGGTGTGTCATTGTCTCCTTTAACTACTTTGTAAGGAACACGACCTACTTCTTGTTTAGATTCTGAGAATTTGTTTCCCATAAAACGTTTAATTGAATAAACGGTTTTTGTAGGATTGGTGACCGCTTGACGTTTTGCAGGGTCTCCTACTTTGATTTCACCACCATCCACAAAAGCGATGACAGATGGGGTTGTACGTTGTCCTTCAGCATTTGTGATGACAACGGGCTCATTTCCTTCCATAACGGAAACACAAGAGTTTGTAGTTCCCAAATCGATTCCAATAATCTTACTCATAATTTATATAATTTAATTTTATATTTAAATATTACGCAAACCATAAGTCAATCATTGTGCCAATACAATAGGACTGACACGATGTCAGAAAAAAAATAAAATGCGCTTTTATTAAAAAACAAACAACAGATTAGTATCTTTATCATCTTAAATAATTAACCATTATGAAAAAATTAGTGTCATTGTTATCCGTTGTATTATTTATGTCTTGTGTTGTTGAAGAAGGAATTGACGGACGAGATGGAGGTTTAATTGTGTCTAGTGCATTTGAAATTGTAGTCGATTTTAATGCAAATAACAATTACGAAATTGTTGAGCCTTACGGATTTGATGTTTTTGAATATGATGTTACCTTGGTTTATATCCGATGGAAAACTGATAATGGTCAAGATGTCTGGAGATTATTACCACAAAGCACTATTTTTGTTGGTGGCGCGACGCTCACCTATAATTTTGATTTTACACAGACTGATGTTAAACTATTTTTAGAGGGCACTGCAAACTTTGATAATTTGGATGCTGTTTGGACTCAAGATGCAGTTTTTAGAATTGTTGTGGTTCCTGCAGATAATGTAAGCAGTCTTAGCAATCCAGAAATGACTAATTTCGATAGTTCTTTGTTTCAAAAGCGCTATTAATTTTTTTTAATTTTAATAAACACGAACGAATCGCATCAAACGATTCGTTTTTTATTTTTGAGCTATATGTTGACTCCCAATATAAAAGTCATTATTCAAATTAGCTACAGCTTACCTCTAAAGGTTGTACGGCCTAACAACATTCACATCTAATGAAGCCTCGTTATTTAGTTCTTACACAAAAAGCGAAATTTATATACTAATTTAGTACATTTACAATCTATCAAAATTATATACCAAAATGTCAGCATCAAAAAAAGAATACAAAAGAGTGACAGTAAAATCGCTCATTGAAATGAAGTCCTTGGGTGAAAAAA
>Ga0209198_1001701_pt1 | contig 16273 bp, 6 predicted proteins | sample COGITO_mtgs_1105_2_FD_184804 | JGI IMG/M metagenome (GOLD analysis project Ga0209198, IMG submission 184804) | Pelagic marine microbial communities from North Sea - COGITO_mtgs_110519 (SPAdes) (version 2) | ecosystem: Environmental > Aquatic > Marine > Epipelagic ...
TTGGAATGTGTCATCATTAAATCCAACAATGTTAAATAACTCAGATTCTTCCCATATTGAAGATGCTGGTCCTGAACCTTCCCCTGGAGCTGGGATTAATTTTGTCACTTCAATTCTTGAATAATTTCCATTACTATTGGGTTCTCCCGATGGTCTCCATGAACCATCAATCAAACTTACTCTAACTCCGCTTACATCATAATAGCTCAAGAAATAAGATCCAGATTTAGTAATAGTTACCTTTGCCAATCTTATTGGATCAAGGTTAGGGGAAAGTAGCGAACAGGAAGCATCAACTATTGGCAGTCCATAAGCGTCAGTCCCATTTGAACAGAATTCTCTTGTTTTGTCATCTAGCCAATAACAAAAGTGGGTGTATCCTTCAGCAACTGCAACAGGACTTCCTTCAGGATAAACCGCATTAGAAAAAGTGCTGTCTAAGTCATAAAAAATCCAACTTCCTTGTATAGATTCCAGATTATTTTTTACTCCTTGTGTAACATTTTGTTCCTCACCCCAAACCTGAGATTTTTCGCCTGACATAAACACAGGATCTGAAGAGCAAAATGCACTAATTCTTGATTCAGGTAAAAATGTAAACGAAATACCACCTCCTTGAGCATCAAATTGAATATTAGTAAAAGTAGCTATATTTCCATTTTCAGGCCCATCACTGGTAGATCCATTTTCAATTTGGGTGTCAAATAATGTAACTCTATCAATAGGAACATCATTAGCAGTTAAGTCGTAACGAATATGGTACCATCCTTGAACATACTCAGAAGCGCCTTCTGAAACATCAAGTTTCATGATAAACTCACCGCTAGAGTAGTTTGGTGTACCGTCGGTGTTTGATATAAATTCAATCCAGTTAATACTACACGAAGCCATACTTTTAGCTGAAGTTGAGGACGAAGAGAAGTTCCATTTACCAGATAATTTCTCGTAGTTTATTCCTTTTGCAGTAGTAACTTCAACTTCTGATAGAACTTCTTTAAAGACAGAATCATTTTTATTACAATTTATTAAAAAGATTGCAAGTATTAACGTAATTGTTTTTTTCATAAAAATTTTTACCAAACTTATCGATATAAATTACTTTATATCTTAACCTAAGTTAATAAAATGTTAATTACAAGTTCTTGCGAATTCTGCTTAAGGATTGCGGTTTTATCCCCAAATAACTGGCAATGTAATGTTGAGGTATTCTTCTTATTATTTCAGGACGATTTTTTAAAAGATCTAAATAACGTTCCTTGGCATCTAGGAGAATGAAGTTGTCAGCTTTCTTTCGAAGGTCTATAAACGCTTCTTCAGTTAAAATCCGAGCGATTCGTTCAAATTTAGGGACCTCTTGATATAATTTTTCTAAATCTAGTTTAGATATAAAAAGTAGTGTTGAATATTCGATGGCCTGGGCAGTCTGTTTAGAAAAACTGTTCGAAAGAAAACTATCTAAATCAGTATACCCTGATCCCTCTGAAAAAAACCCCCCAGTAATTTCTTCTCCATCTTTCATTTGATAATATCTAATGGCACCGCTTTCAATGAAATAATAATTATCACAAACCACATTACAGTCATGAAGAATTTCGCGTCTTTTAAGAGTTTTAGTTTTAAAGTAGCTTCTAATAGTGAGGTGCTCTTTAGGTGAACAGTCAATATAATTTTGAATAACTTTTTCTAAACTAGTTTTTGAATCTGTGATAATTATGTCTGTTGAGTTCTTCATTGTTTTAATGCATACCAACTCCTACAGTAGGTGTCAGAGCATCCCGAAGAGTTGCAATATACGATTTGTCACCAAGCTTATCTTGCTATCGATCCATAAAAGCAATATGAGGACATTGATTTACCAATAGCCTTTGAGTACGGTTAACCTAGTTAAGTTCCTTAAAGAAGCGACTTCGAAGTATGGACTACAAACGACAAACAGAACCTAAAACTAGCTAAAGGGAATAAATTTATTGCCGCATTGCAAGAGCTAGCAGAGGAGGTTCATATCATGCCTCGAGTCATTATAAACTCAACTCAGAGAACTACCATATTTGACAATATTTAAGAACAAGTATATCGTTAGTCCTGAATACATATTTACCTAATTAGTTGTTTTTCATTATCTTGTATTTCAATCTAAAAATATTTATTATGAAAAACATTAAAGAAACTATTATCGGAGTATTTGCTGTAATTGGATTTGTAGTAATTGCATCAGGCTTTTCAATTAACAATACAACACAAGAGCAACAAACTATTTTTGAATTTGAAACAGTTACAGTTATCGAGTCTCTTATTCAAGGAGGGTTAGGTAGGTCAAGAATGATATCGGGTACAGTAGCAATTGATTATAAAGAATCTACTACAATAAGGCTGGAGGATGGTAAAAAAATTAAAAGTGATAAAAAAAGGTCTGAAATTAGAACAAAAGCCTTTGAAGAGACTAAACTATTAAACTTTTATAATGTTGCAGGAATACGTTTTAATAATGTTGCTACAAATGACGCTTTGGTTAAGTCAAAATTAAATGAAATGTCAAATCAAGGTTGGGAATTGTTTACTGTTGTAGCGGGTGTAGAAAGTGCTGACAAAGAAAGAGATGCTATCTTTATTACTCGTTATATTTTCAGAAGACCCGTGTGATTTGAGTATTATAAATGTTTGAAATCCTCAATGATGCTGTTGCTTTCGGTGGTTTTTTTATTTAGTTGTATTCTACAAATCCAGTCAACATGTTGATGAAATATAATAAACCTTCAAGATTTTTTAAATGTTTAATTAAGTTTCTTTATTAGGTGATAAGAAAACGTAATAATTTCTTCATAATTATCTTTTCTTATTTTTTCGTCAATTCCATGGAACCGTTTCATGCTGTTAGGTCCTATACGCGTTGGATAAAACCTATATACATCATCTGAAATTTCATAAAAATATCTAGAATCCGTTCCTCCACCAACTAACCCGGGAACTACAATGCTGTTTGGAAACATATCGCGAATTATCTTTTCTAAAATTTTAAAGCTTTCAGAATCGATGCTTGAAACTGGGGAAGGATCCGTTAGGAAACCAACAGGTTCTATCTTGATTTTATCAGAAATTGTATTTATAATATGTTTCTTCACGGATTCTATGGTTTCACCTGGAAGAATCCTAAAGTTTATTGTGGCTTCAGCAACTGTAGGTATAACATTATTTTTCACACCACCATGTATTATAGTTGGAGCAATTGTAGTATGTGAATTTAAAGCTTCAAGAATTGGTTTTTTAAATAACCAAGGATTTGCAAAAGTCAGTTTTTCGAAAAAGGGAAGTTCTGCACCTATATACTCGAGTTGGTAATCGATAGGCTTAACTAATTTATACGGGAGCTGATTGTTTTCTAGATCTACAATAGCTTGAGCCAACATTCCAATTGTATTTTCCCGAGGAGGTGCTGAGCTGTGTCCTCCACTAGTCTCCACTATTAATCGGAAAGAAGCAAACCCTTTTTCGGCTAAATTGATAATGGCTACAGGATTTTCAAATCCGGGAACTAAATTTTCAGCAATAAACCCTCCTTCATCTATTGTCATTGCCGCTTGAATGCCTTTTGCTTTTAAATGCGTTGCAATGGCAAGTGCTCCATTAGACCCTCCAACTTCCTCGTCATGGCCAAAAGCAAAGTAAATTGTTCTTGATGGCTGAAAGGATTCTTCTAATAATTTTTCTGTAGCTTCTAAAAGTCCAATTAAGGTGCTTTTGTCATCTAAAGCACCACGTCCAATAATATCTGTTTTTGTTATTTTCCCTTCAAAAGGACCTGCTTCCCAATTGCCAATAGTGGGTTCATCTATCGGAACAACGTCTTGATGTGACATGAAAATAATTGGTTTTTTTGATAGGTCTGACCCTTGCCAGGTGTATAATAGACTATAGTTATTTATTTTTTCCAGAGATAGTTTTGAGTGGATTAATGGAAAAGTTTTTCTAAGAAACTTATGGAAACCTAAAAATGCAGTGGAGTCTGGAATAGCATCTTCATTATAAGAAATGGTCTTATACTTAATTGCATTTGAAAGATTTCGGAATATGTCATTTGAAAATTGAACTGTATTTAATTTATCTGACGCTACTTGTTTTGAATCTAATTTTAAAGTATTAACAATTAAAAAAACGCTCACAATAATTATGGTTAATGCAATAAGTTTTAATAAATTTTTCATTGAGGTAAATTTTTAAGTTTTTTTAGTATTTGTTATTAGTGTTAATCTACTAAAAGGCTTTATTATAATATCTAATTTATCAATACAATATACAAAACTGTTTTTAGAGCTTGTTTTAGTTATCTTACGTCTTTTGATGATTTGGACGGTTTTACTGGTGGAAATGAAGAATTTTGTGAGCCATAAAATAGGCTGTTTTGTGAGATATTTGTTGGAATGCCTGTATTTAGAGTTTTTCTATTTAGCTTAAGCCCTTCTATCATTGAGATAAAAAGTAATCAGTCAGATTTAAGAAGTTTGACTGGCGGTCAAGAGGTCGTTGGTTCGACTCCCATCTTCTCCACAAAAAAAACCTAATATATTAACAGTTAATGTGTTATTTTTTTTGAATTTGTACGATTATTGTACGGTCAGCATTATAAAGCCTAAAAAGTCCAGCCTAAAAGTTTCAATATTAACCCCACCCACTCAATTTAAAAACATTTTCCTTTCGGAGCTGTGCTGCTGAAATGGATATATTACATAATACCTGGACTTACTGAAGAGTATACCCAGTAATAATTCATCAAAAGTGATTTTTGGTTCCTTATGACTCATTATTAAGTGATTTTATATTAATGTTAAAGGATATTAAATTCCATATCAATATGTAACTTTAATATTATTCTATTATATAGATATAGGCTATATTCCATGAATAAAAGTTGTAACAGTTTGATCTTTATTAAAATTAAATTTCTTTTTAAGTCGATATTTCTTGCTTTCTACGGTTCTGATTGAGACACCTGTTAGTTGAGCAATCTCATCTGTACCATGATTCATTTTTAAATAAGCACAAAGCCTTAAATCATTTTGAGTTAAATTACTTGTTGAAACAGCAATTAATGATTTGAAAAATCCAGGATATACGTCCTCAAAATGTTTTTCAAAGCGATCTGCCATATTTTCATATTTTATAAGACCTTCTATTTTTCGTTTAATCTCAAGGGGCTGATTTCTGATCACTTTTTCAGAATTTTCTACGACTTCTAATAAATAATTTAAATTTTTATTTCTGTTTGCAGAAAAGTTAGACTTGTTTAATAATTCTAATTTCTTATGATTTAAATCATTTTCAATTAATAATTTTTCGTTAAATATTTTTTTTGACTTTTCCTTTTCTACGTTGAAATTTAAACGAAGTGAAATAAGAGTAAAGAATAAAATCACAAAGCATATTATTAGAATAAATAAATAAGTATTGTATTTAATTCGATTATCATTTATTTCTGATCTTTTTTTAGATAAAATAATATTAGTCTCTAAATCACTCATTTTATTGCTATTATTTATAGAAGTCATAGCTTTTGCAATAAACAGTAATGAATCTTTAACATTAATTAGATTATTTAAATCACCTCTTTCTTGATAGACTTTTTCAAGAACTTTATAATTATTATTTTTTGCATTTATAAAGAGATTTAACTCAATTGAATTTAAATTTTTATTTGCGACAACAATAGCGTCATCATATTTTTTTAAACCAAGATAACATTCTGCTATTTTCGAATTCAAAATTGGTAATTCAGATGGAAAAGAAGATAGTATTTGCAGAGCTGCGTAGAAAAATTCCTTAGCAACTTTATATTCACTTATTTTTAAATAATATTTACCCATATAACTATATGCATATCCATAATTTCGAGTTTCATAAGATTTTTTGTAATCATTACCTGTAAAGTTCTTCTCTCCTAAACTATACAATCTTTCTATTTCGATAAAATGTTTGTTGACATTAAACATATTATTCTGTTTCATATTCAGCCTCATTAGACGCATTTCGGAATACAATAAATCTTCTATTTTATTATTTTTCTTTCTTATATCATATGCTCTCAAATAATATTCTTCCGCTAATTTAAAATCACCTTTATTCTCTGAAATTGATCCTAAATTATCGTAAACAGTAGAAAAACCATAATTTTTAGTTACAGTATTTTCAAATAATTTAAAATTCGCAAGAGCTTCATTGTATTTTATGGCTGCATTGTCATAATCATTATTTGCAAAATAAATATTACCAATGTTTAGTAATAACCAAGGGGGATTAGTAATCTTTTTTTCAATTCGATAATCTAAAGGTAGAGATTCATATAATTTTAGTGATTCATTATAAAAACCAATAGCCTCAGAATAAAGACCTCGGTAATATAATATTTCTCCTATTTTAGAATGAACCGCTACAAGATCAAATGTGGGATTAGAAAAATCAGCAATTTTCAAAACTTCAAAACCAAAATTTAAGGCTTTATCTGGATTTGAATGCCTATATAAATTGATTGAATCTTTTAAAGATTTTATTACTTGATTATGGTTTTGTTGACCAAAAGCAATATTACAAAATATAAAAAAAAAAAGAATCCTTCTCATTTTAGTCAATTTTAAGAACTGTAAATAATATTATACTTAAAGTTATTAAAAAAATAATTTCTGCAAATTCATATTTATTCATGAGTGACTTTTATTGAATATTTTTGAATAACTCATTTCGAAAATTTATTACTATCAAATCTATTTAAAAAACCATAAATAATATTACCTATTGGTACTGCAATGCTACTGCATTCATAATTAATTAAAATTATATTAAAAAAATAATATCTTAAAAGTTGATTTTCGATTCAATTGGTATTCAGACTCGGAACATTCCGATCTGTCACCACAAATATTATCAAAATTTTCCTCTCCAAGTGCTTTAATTATTAAACGATTTGGATCAATACCATTATTAGTTAGCCATTTTTTAGTTGTAATAGCCCTTCTTTCGGAAAGCTCTCTATTATATTCCTTAGAAGCTCTAGAATCAGCATAAGAGCTTATTTGTAAAATCATTGTTGGATATTTAACCATTGCAATTAAAACTTTTTTTAATGATAGCACAGAACTTCTAGTTAAAGTTGATTTGTCTAAGCTAAAGAAAATTGGCTCAACACCTAAAACACAAATTAGATCATCAGGCAAACAATTTGTTAACCATGATAAATCAATATTTTCAAAAATATTTTGATTTTCATCGAGGTTGAATTTTAAAATTCTGCTGGTATAGCTAATTCCATTTGAAACTCTTATAAAATATGATTTGGAGCAGTTAAATTTTTCAGTGAAATTAAATTCACCTTTCTGATCAGCATTGGTTTGTTTAATAATATTATTATTCTCATTAAGTAATTCTATAGATGCTCCTTGGAGTAAATCTTTGGTGAATATATCGTAAACAACTCCTCCAATATGACCTTCACAATTTGACATACCCTTTTTTGATAATAAGGACTGTGGTGATTTTCCTGTCTTTATAATTTTATACACTTCATCTGAAGAACTTCCATTTAGACCATTTCGATTAGATGATATAAATCCAAAATTTCGTTTATTATTATAAACATAACTGAAATCATCAAATGGTGAATTAACGGGTTTCCCAATATTTGAAGTTTCATATGGGAAACCCCTAACATTTAATTTAGATTCAAAAATATCAAAACCTCCAAGCCCTAATTTTCCATCACTAGAGAAATAGAAATTATTTTTAGTGTCTATAAAAGGGAACGATTCTCTAAACTCAGTATTAACATTTGGGCCTAAATTAATAGGCTGACTATAAGTGTCGTTCTCAAATATATAGACAAACCAAATATCTGACATACCGAATGTTCCAGGCATATCAGATGAGAAATAGAGTTTTTTCCCGTCAGGACTTAAAGTTGGATGAGCAGTAGAATATTGATTACCATTGAAAGGTAATTCTTTAATGTTGACCCAGGAATCTTGTTTTTTAGTTGCTTTGTATATTTTGAGTTTTACTTGTTTATCTTTTGAAGATTTTAACCTTCCCTTAAAAAAATTATTTCTAGTAAAATACATAGTATTTCCATCCATGCTTATTGTAGCAGTAGATTCATGATACTTTGTGTTTACATTTCCTTTTAACTGCTCGCGTTGAGATAAGTTACCCAATGAATCAATTTGAGCTGTAAATAAATCCAAAAACGGCTCATTAGACCATCTAAATTTTTGGCTTCCAGTCGCATCTAAAGATGAAGCAAATACAACTTCATTTTCACCATAAAAGTTTAATCCAAAATCAGAGTTTTGAGAATTAATATTTGTTTTGAATAGATTATATTTTCCAGTTTTACTTAAAATAGTGTCTATGTAATTTGAATTCGGTTCTAAATAATTATGCAAAACAAGTTGCTTGTTTAATTCAAGGTATTTTCTGTAAAATTGATCTGAAGCATCATAGGCCTCTATACTTTTGAATGCAACAGATGCCTTAAAATATAATTCAGCATCAATGTTTTTAGGATATAAAGAGATTAATTTATTAAACCAAACTGTAGCTAAATCATATTGACTGTTGTTGTAATAAGCAATTGCTAAGTTTTCAAATACCTCTTTATTTCCCTTGCCAGATCTGGCTAATTTTAAATAACGATCTATTGCCGGTGAAAATTCATATGATTCGTATTTACTTTTCGCTGAAAATATATTATTAATACTATTTTGTTTTTTATTATTTACTTTATTTGAAAGGGAATCTATTCTAGATGAATCAAAAGTCACTCTAGCGTCATTAGAAACTGGTAAATCAACCGCTATTTTGTTTTCTAATTGAAATATATTAAATGATTCTCCAGTTTCGATAGGATCTATATTATCTTCAATTTTTTCAATACCATTTTTTGTGTCAACCTTGATTTCTATATTTGTGTTTGAGTTTAAAGAAATGATATTTTCATCTTCTTTTACAGTAACTTTAGAGGAATCTATAGAGTCGTCAAGCAATTTTTGTGTTATCTCATCTACTGGAATACTTACTAATTTAACCTTAAGTGAATCAATTTCAGTTACAAGAATTCCTGAAGGTGCTTTATAGTTTTCTTGATAAAGAAGCCAATAATCAATTTCCTTAATGCCTACACTATCTATAAATTGATTTGTTTCTGTTAAAGTTATGAACTGGTTAACAGATACTCTATGGAATCCGTCTCTTTTTGCAAGAACTCGGACTCTTTTAAACCCTTCCTTCTTTAATTTTATTTTATGGAGGTATGCATTATTATAATATTTGTAAGACCCAACAATTATTTCAATTTTATCCTTATCTGAACTATTTTGAGCATTCAAATTTTGCCCAACATATGTGAGTGCAAGTAAAAAAATAGTAGTATAATATTTAACGTTTAATTTCATGATTTAAAAAAACCTAGGTGTCAGTATTTTTTTATTTGTTCCAAAATCGAATCTAAAAAGAACTTCAAAAGTTCCACTTGTTGATTTCTTTATTTCAGTAGTTGAAAAATCATAACTAAACCCGATCATCATTGAATCTGACAATTGAATTCCTGCCATAGTTGTTACAGCAGAGCTAATTCTATTTGCAATACCAAAAGTAAAGTTATTATTTATTATGAAGTTAAGAGAAATATCCCACTGAACTGGACTACCCTTAACTGCCTTAACTAAGGTAGCTGGTTTAAATTTTAATGACGGATGTAAATCAAAAACATATCCCCCAATAATATATAAATGAATTGTTTTTGAAAAGGTAGAGAAGAAACTTGATTCCGATTCTACCAAATCAAAATATTGCTTTTCTAAAAGATTTGGTGCAGAAATTCCCAAATAGTAATTTTGGGTATTATAAAATATCCCTACTCCTATTTGTGGTTGATATTTATTATTTTCAACATAACCTATGTAAGGATCTGTTAGATCGTAAATATTGAGTTTATTAAAATCAATATCATATGAATTTAATCCCACTTTAAGTCCAAATGCTAATTTAGAGAACATAAAGTTTATAGAATATGAATAATCAATTGAAAAGTTCGTTTCAGTCACAGGGCCTATTTGTTCAAATAAAACTGTTCCCCCAAGACCAACTTTTTCATTAGCTCCAATAGGAGTGTCAAATGAAATTAGATTTGTTTTTGGAGCACCCTCCAGATCTAACCATTGAGATCTAGCTAGTGTCCTTAAACTCATTATTCCTCGGTTTCCTACATAAGCTGGATTAAAAATTTGGGGTATGTGCATGTATTGTGTAAACTGAGATTCCTGCTGACCAAAGTTAGAACTGTATACCAGTACCATTAAAATAAAAAAATATTTTCTAATTTTAATATTCATTTTTCTAATCATTTTGAAGATATATATACCCTATATACTCGCTCTTTCCTGGATTATTATTTGAAGGGAATGTTAAAACATAATAATATGTTCCAGAAGGAAGTTTTTCGTCTTTACTAATAGTAATTCTCCCGTTAGAGTATCCTGTAAATATTTCTGAATTACCTGGGCCTGGATATCCATTGCTTTCAAAAACTAAAACGCCCCATCTATTATAGATTCTTAAAATATTATCCGGATATTCTTCTATTCCTCGGATTATTAAATAATCATTTTTTTGATCATTATTAGGAGTAACCAATTCAAATATCTCTATGTTCGGAACATACTCACCATTTAATTCAATTTCCGTAGGGTCATCCACTGTATTATCGTCTTCATCATCTCCGTCATCACTATAATCAAAGACTTCTCCTTCATAATTTAAAGCTGTTCCAGCTACCCTTACACTGTTGAAAATTTCTCCAGAAATAATATCCGATTGAGTAATACTGTAACTTGCTCTGAAAACAAGTATTCCACCCGGGGCAATTGAGTTTGCGGAAGAACCAGATGTTGCTGATACTAAATTTGGATCGGTGGATAAATAAATAGTAGAACCATCACCATTGGTCATGAAGTCTTCTATTAATAAGTCTTCTATTTTTACATTTCCTATATTCTCAACTACAATTGTAAAGACGATCACATCGCCCTCCATTGCAATACCATCATCTCTAATTGTTATGGATGCTGTCTTTGTTACATCAATTAACGGATTTGGAGAAATCAATACTTCGGTCGGGTCATCTTGTGTGTTTCCGTCGGTATCATCCCCATCATCAGAAACATCAGATACTGTTATTGAGCCGTCAATATTATCAGCCGTTGCCATCACAGTATTAATTATTTTACCCGAATCTGCTGCCCCTTGCTCAATAGCATAAAAAGCAATGTAGGTAGCACTTTCTCCTATTTTTAAATCTCCTTCAAGAGAGCCCCTTGTAGATCCAGTAAAGTATGGGCCGTTGGACAAACTAAGTGCGTTTCCATTTCCATCAGTCATTGTGTCTTCAAGCACCAGATTGGTTAAGATTGTGTTTCCTGTGTTTTCAACTGATATTTCAAATGAGATCATATCTCCAGTATCAATCAAATCATCGTTATTGTTATCTATGAATGCTGTTTTAGTTACTTCAATAGTTGGAACTTCCTGTAAGAATACGATTGTTGGATCATCGGTGGTGTTTCCATCAGTATCATCTCCATCATCACTAATATCAGAAATACGTGTTTGTTGATTTGGTCCTGTCGCAGAGGCTACTGCTGTATTGATGATTTGTCCAGAAGTAATATCATTATCTTGAATAATATAGAATGCTATGTAAGTTGCCGTTTCGCCTTGTATTAATATTCCTTCTGAAGAGCCTTCTGAGGAGCCCGAGAAGAATGGACCATTACTTAAGTTCAAGACATTACCATTTCCATCTGTTAAAGTATCTACTATTTGTAAATCACTTAAGGTTGAGTTTCCTTTATTTTCAATAGTAATGGTATAGGTTATAATATCTCCTGCTCCTGTTTCGTTATCACCATTATCTGTAATTTCTGCTGTTTTGGTAACCTCCATACCAACATTAGATACAGTAAACACTTCTGTTGGATCATCAGCTATATTCCCATCGGTGTCATTTCCATCATCACTCACATCAAACACATTACCTACATTCCCTGGACTATTACCTCTAAATACGATAGTGTTCCTGATTACACCTGAATCTGCCGCTCGTTGTCCAATAATGTAACTTGCTGTGTAATTTGCTGTTTCTGATGGAGCAAGAATGCCTTCGGCAGAACCTTGAGAAGCTGATCTAAATGTTGGCTGTGAGGTTAATATGAGATCTCTTCCACTTCCATCTGAAAGTATATCAACATAAGATAAACCACTGACAGTAATGTTCCCTTTATTTTCAACTGTAATAATGTAATCTATTCTATCTCCAACATCATTAATTCCATTGTTGTTGAGGTCAGTAACCGATGCTACTTTTGTTACCTCTATTTTAGGCAATGAAATGATTTCGATCACTGTAGGATCATCTGTTGTATTTCCGTCAGAATCATCACCATCATCACTTATGTCTGTAACATCATTGTTATTCCCAGGGCTAGAAGCGTTTACTGTTACTGTATTTATGACTTTCCCCGTTCCAGCATCACTGTTAGTAATAAGGTAGGTTGCGGAGTAAGTTGCACTTTCACTAGGGCTTAATAAACCTTCTAATGAGCCTTGTGAAGATGAAACAAAGAGTGGTCCTGAAGATAACTGAAGAACATTATTGTTACCGTCTTTTAGAGTGTCAATTAATGTAATTGATGAAAGTTGTGTTGAGCCTGTGTTGTTTATCGTAATTGTGTAAACTATGGTATCACCGGCGTTTACACTTCCGTCTCCATTGTCAATGGTGTAAGCTGTTTTAGTTGCTTCAATTGATCTATTGGTATTAAAACTAACAACTGTTGGATCGTTTGTAGTATTGCCATCAGTATCATCTCCATTATCACTTATGTCAGAAACATCGTTACTATTACCTGGACTGCTTCCAGTAACCGTAACCGAATTGTTTACACTGCCAGAATTTACATCTTGCTGTGTGATTAGATAGGTTGCACTATAGGTTGATGTCTCTCCAGCTACAATTGTACCCTGTGCAGAACCATCTGAATTTGATGCAAAACTAGGTCCTGTAGTCAGACTTAAGGCATTTCCATTTCCATCAGTTAAAGTATCAACTAAACTTAATGTATTGATAGTAATATTACCAGTGTTTTCAATCGTTATGGTGTAATTAATTGTGTCCCCTGCACCATTTGACCCATCTCCATCATCAGTGATTGAATATGTTTTAGTCACCTCTATTGATCCTAACGGAGCTATTGAAACTACTGTGGGGTCATTCGTTGTGTTTCCATCAGTGTCATCACCATCATCACTTTGGTCAGTTACATCATCAATGTTTCCAAGGCTACTACCTGTTACTGTTACAGTATTTTCAATTTGTCCACTATTGGCAGCTGAATTAGAAATTAGATAGCTTGCACTGTAGGTTGAAACCTCATTTGGAACAATTGATCCTTGAGGGGATCCAATGGAATTTGATACAAAAGTTGGTCCAGAGGTAAGAGTTAATGCATTTCCGTTACCATCAGTTAATAGATCTACAAGACTCAATGAGGTAATACTAACATTCCCCGTATTAGCAACTGTGATAGTATAGTTAATGGTATCGCCTTCTCCGTTAATTCCATCTCCATTATCTGCTACTGTTGCTGTTTTGGTTACTTCAAGTTCTGGTGCAAGTGAGGTATATACTACTGTAGGATCATCAGATGTATTTCCATCGGAGTCATTTCCATCATCAGAAGTATCGGTTATGTCATTGGTATTGCCTGGGCTGCTTCCCGTTACTACTACAGTGTTTTCAATCAATCCTGAATTTGCTGCTGCATCAGTGATTACAAAACTTGCCGAGTAACTAGCGATTTCACCTGAGACTAATGTTCCTTCTAAAGACCCTGATGAAGAACTAACATAGTCTGGTCCTTGATCTAGAGTTAATGAAATTCCATTATTGTCAGTTAAGTTGTCTACTAGAGTAATTCCTGTAATAGTTTGTCCTCCGGTGTTTTCAATGGTTATCGTGTAGTTTATGGTGTCTCCTGCTCCATTAGTTCCATCTCCATTATCAACTACACTCGCAATTTTCGTTACTTCTAATGAACCTCCTGATGTTGTGGTTATTACGGTTGGGTCACTTGAAGTGTTTCCATCACTATCATCTCCATCGTCACTGATATCGAATACATTATTTGAATTCCCAGGACTACTTGCGGTTACTTGAACCGAATTTATTATTGATTGAGTGTTTGCAGCAAGTTGAGAAATGGTGTAAGTGGCAGTGTAAGTTGCAACTTCTCCGACTGTGAGGTTTCCTTGGATAGAATTGGCATTAGAGGAAGTAAAGACTGGTCCCGCTGTAAGGGCTAATGCATTTCCATCTCCATCAGTTAAATTATCTACTAAAGTAAGGTTCGATAAACTAACATTTCCAGTATTTTGTGCTGTAATGGTGTACACAATTACATCACCACTATCGTTGGTGTTGTTTGAATTGCTATCGATAACCACTGCCGTTTTTGTTGCCTCTACTAGTGGGTTTTTATACAGTAAGGTTTCGGTAATATCATTAGTCGTATTTCCATCTGAATCAATTCCATCGTCACTTTGATCAGAAACAGAAGAAGTATTTAATGGATCAGAAGCAACAGCGGTAACTGTATTTATAACTCTTCCCGAATCAACGTCACTTTGAACAACTGTGTAGGTTGCAGTGTAGGTTGCTATTTCATTAATTTTTAAATTTCCAACCGTAGATCCTAAACTAGAATTGTTAAAGCTTATTGGAACAGAATAACTTAATGTATTGTTGTTTCCATCGTTTAATATATCAGTTAAACTAAGATTGGATAAAACAACATTCCCAGTGTTTTCGACTGTAATGGTATACACAATTGAATCTCCAAGGTCGTTATTTCCATTGTTGTTTGTATCAATTATATTGGATGTCTTAGTGACTTCTAAACCTGGGTTGATATCAAAATAAGTTATTGTTGGGTCATTTTCGGTATTGCCGTCAACGTCACTCCCATCATCACTCTGATCGGTTACATCATTACTTTGCCCAGGACTACTTGCAACCACATTTACGGTATTAGAAACTAAGCCTGTGTTAACATGACTTTGATTTACAATCAAGTATGCATTGTAAGTTGCCTGTTCTCCTGGAATCAGTACGCCGTTTATGGAGTTTTGAGAAGATCCTCCATAGGTAGGACCGTTTGAAAGGTTTATGGTGTTTCCGTTTCCATCATGAAGGATATCGGTAATTGTTATCCCATTTAGGGTCACATTACCTGTATTACGAACACTAATAGAATAATTTATTACATCTCCTACCCCTGTTAATCCATCACCATTATCGGTTATTTGACTGATTTTAGTTACTTCAATCGATGGGGATGAAGTGATTGTAGTAACAGTTGGGTCATTAGACGTATTTCCATCAAAATCATCACCATCGTCGGAAACATCGCTTATGTTTGTATTACCAAATGAAGCTGATGCAATTACTTGGTTACTAAAGCCTCCTGCATCGACAACTGATTGTTCTATGATGTAATAAGCAATATAATTTGCGGTTTCACTTGCTTGTAAACTTCCCTCGGCAGATCCTAAATTAGCCCCAGTGTATATTGGACCAGAGATTAGATTGAGTGTTCTTCCATTATTATCTAAAAATTGATCAAAAATGGAAACCCCCTGAAGGTTTATATTTCCTGTATTGGTTAATTTAATATCATATCTTACAAAATCTCCTTTCCCCAATAAACTATCACCATTATCAGTAATAGTAACAGTCTTGGTAGCCTCGATTCCAGGTATAGCGGTTATACTAACAAGGGTTGGATCATCAGTGGTGTTCCCATCAGTATCATCCCCATCATCTGAGGTATCCGTTACATCATTAGAGTTCCCTGGAGAGGATGCTGTTGTGATAACGGTATTTGAAATGAAGCCTGTTCTCTCGGCAACACTGCTTACAACATAAGATGCTGTATAGGTAGCTACTTCGCCTAGAGTTAAGGTTCCTTGACTTGATCCTGCGCTAGAAGAACTAAAGCTTGGTCCGCTTGTTAGTGTTAATGATCCACCACTTCCATCTCTAAGCGTATCTAATAAGGTTAAGCTTGATAAACTCGTGTTACCCTTATTCTCTACCGTTATCGTATAAACTATCGTGTCTCCCAGATCTACAATACCATTGCTGTTATTGTCTATTGTTGTTGCCGTCTTTGTAGTCTCT
>Ga0209198_1001706_pt1 | contig 16256 bp, 17 predicted proteins | sample COGITO_mtgs_1105_2_FD_184804 | JGI IMG/M metagenome (GOLD analysis project Ga0209198, IMG submission 184804) | Pelagic marine microbial communities from North Sea - COGITO_mtgs_110519 (SPAdes) (version 2) | ecosystem: Environmental > Aquatic > Marine > Epipelagic ...
GGGCCGATTGCTTTTACCACCCTGTTTGTGTACAGTTGCCCGGCTTCAAATCAGGCTGTAAGCCCCGAGATTATTGAGGCAATGAGCACGCCGTGCTCCTGACCAGCTAATAGAACAGAAAACGGCAACAGTTTACGGTGAAGTGCCCGAGTGGCTGACAAAATGCGAATGCATTTTGGACGCACGAAGGGCGCCCCGAAGGGGTTGTTAAGTCCCTTTAGGGCCTTAACAATCACCAATTGCGAATGCATTTTGGACGCACGAAGGGCGCCCCGAAGGGGTTGTTAAGTCCCTTTAGGGCCTTAACAATCACCAACTGCGAATGCATTTTGGGCGCCCGCAGGGCGATCTCGCAGAGACAAGAGGCAAGCTTTAGCTTGGCTCGAAGCAATGAGCACGCCGTGCTCCTGACTAGCTAATAGAACAGAAAACGGCAACAGTTTATGGTGAGGTGTCCGAGTGGCTGAAGGAGCACGCCTGGAAAGTGTGTAAGCGTTAATAGCGTTTCGAGGGTTCGAATCCCTCTCTCACCGCCACGCATTAGAGCCCCAGTAACTATAGAGTTTCTGGGGCTTTTTTATGGCTGCTTTGTAGCAAATCTTTTTAGCAATATTATCTTCTAATCATTCTGATTCAGTCCGCTGAGTGTTTGTTATTGTTACTGGGGAGATTCTTTACAAACTAACTTTAAAAGCTCGATTGCTATTTACCTTGACAACAGCTTAACTTTATATACCCTATGGGGGTATGAAAGCGCTGATCATTATTCTATCTCTGCTGGTCGCCTCAACCTCAATGAGCCGACCCATCTCCTATGTGGGAGGCCATACCTTAATGGCCAACTCCGGGGCACAGTCAGATAATATCTACTGGCACTACACGCCCAGCATCAAGTACTCATTAGGCTTGGATTACCAAAAAGATAAAATCAGTGGTGAGGCGTTTCCCTCAGCCAGATTGACCTATCTGATCAACCGCAAGAATACCGCTACCTCTCAGCGCAACCTGTACGTAAAAACCGGCTTTGGGCTCGATAGTAGTGACAACCACTTTTATTCCCTCAGTGGTGACTGGGAGACTCGGCGCCTGTTCGGCGGTTTCTCCGCCAAACAGGTCTCAGGCATTGGCTATGACCTTTTTGAGCAGAGAGTAAAACTGGGGGTAGCCCCCTATCTGGGTGCCTACGGCGACCTGCATACCTGGTTGATGATTGAGAGCAAAAAAGATGACTTGGACAACAAACGCATCACCTACCCTGTGCTGCGGTTTTTTAAAGGTGGTGGCTTGATTGAATTCAACTACCACAAAAAAACCGACTGGGATATTCACCTGATGTATAGATTCTGATAAAGGATGGACCATTATGAATAAATTCTTACTGGCAACATTAGTACTGACCGCAACAGCAACCCAGGCCGCCCACCATGAAATGGGCCATATGCATTCCCATGAAGGCCATGTCCACGACACCATGGTTGATGGCCAAAAGCTCAGCGTGGATGCCGAGCGTTTCGATAACTTTGTTAACGCCGTTCCCGGGGATCAAGTAGTGGTGATCAGTGTTCAGGGCATGGTCTGTGACTTCTGTGCCCGCGGTATTGAAAAGACCTTTGGCAAAGACAGCGCTGTGACCAAAATAGATGTAGATCTGGCCTCAGGAAAAGTCCTGCTGGCCTACGCCCCAGAGACAGAAATAAACCGCGCTGGCATTGAGCAAAATATTCTTAACAACGGCCTTAACACCACGGCCATCCAGTTGGTAGGCAAATAATATGCAAGACAGAGCGGCCAATTTCTTTTCACTATTCGCCTCTACTTCGACATTGATCTGCTGCGCGCTGCCCGCACTTTTTGTCGTCCTGGGCGCTGGGGCCAGCTTTGCCAGTCTGCTGGGCGTATTTCCCTTTTTGATTGTGCTGTCCCAATACAAAATAGCCATTAGCCTGTTTGCCCTGATAATGATTGTGGTAGCCGGTGTGGTCAACTATAAAACAGCCAGAATGCCATGCCCTGCTGACCCGGAGCTGGGTCGCGCCTGCTTGCAGATGAGGCAGCGTTCCCGAAGGATTTACACCGTATCCATAGGCATCTTTATCTGCGCCAGCATTTTCACTTACATAGCGCCAAAATTTATCTAAGGAGAGGCCATGACACATTCCTGCCACAAAAAATTGATTCCCAATATCAACCGCATTTCCGGGCAAATTAATGGTATTGGCAAAATGGTTGATGAGGGCCAGTACTGCATAGATATCCTCAATCAGCTTAAAGCCGCCAAATCAGCCATAGCCACAGTTGAGGCAAAGATACTGGAAAAGCATATTGAAGAATGTGTCAGGGATTCCCTGCATAGCCAGAATCAGATCGATATTAAAATTGCTGAATTAGTAAAAATACTTAAGCGAGCCTAGCAGCCTTTATTATTGAATCCCTACAAAAAAGCCCGTCTAAGAGGACAGGCTTTAAAGCGTTATGAACATCACAACTAAGAAAATGGCGCACTCGGAAGGATTCGAACCCCATCTCTCCAGCCACAAAGCCAGTTTATTTGTACACATTGCTGTCATTGACATATACGCTTCCGTTGTCAATCACTTTGATACAGTACTTGTGTGTACGTTTGTGTGTACACTTTATTGCAAATAAAGAGTAGGGGGGCTATCGAGAGGGGGCGGGGGAGCTGCTGATTGCTTGTGATTGTTACTGTATCTGGGGAGATACTAAGGCACAAAAAAACCCTGCGTTAACAGGGCTTCTTTCCCAAGGCAACAAAAGATGATTTTAGTCTTCTCGAAGTTGGCCAACTATCTTTTTAATCTCTACTGGATTAGGAACAAAAGACATAACTATATTTCCTGCACCCGTACCACTAAAGGTAACGGTACCGTAACCAAGAATTCGACCAAGCAAACTCTGATCCACCTGAATGCCCTCAATTTTAGTTACTCGCAAATCATCAGTATTCCTCCTTATTAGACCGCCTGAAGTGACGATTTTCTTAGAAGTTACACCTCTATCCGAAGTCAAATATTGTATTGGATGTCGTATAGCGCCTATAAAGTGAAACTTGATCATTGTTATTAATTCTTCATTCGCTTCCAGTGAGTTTGCTACATATCCCATTTTAATTCACTCCCATTTGTTGATTTCAAAGTTATTCTAAAAGCTGCGCTTTCTTTTTATTAAATTCTTGCTCCGTGAGAATCCCTTTTAGCCTTAAATCGTTAAATTCCTCTATTGCCTTGGCTGAGGAGCGAGTTGGTGGTGAGGGGTTACCCGTTGTCTCCATCGAGCCCCTTTCACTGTTTCGAGATAGTGCAAGATTTTCTTCAGAATATCTAAGTATATGATTTCCATCGCTATCTTTAAAATTTTCAGTGCCAATCAGTATTAAATCTATCAACCACCAAACGCCAAAGCCACCAACTGTTAACAATTTAGCAATTCCGAGACCCCAGCGCCCCGTAATAAATCTATCTATACCCAACCAGCCCATGAAGAAAGAGAAGGCTAGAATATATTCCCACCTCTGCCCTTTTATCTCTTGGATATCGATACCACCAAGACCACCAGCGTTTAAATTTTTATGCTCAGAAGTGTCTTTAGATTGCATAGCGTAACCTTGACCCATTGTTAAGTTAGAAAGACTATGTATTCTCCCTTTGATTGAATCGCCATTAGTTTTCTAGACACCTTTGAGTTAGATAAACTAACGACAGAGAGGTGTCTATGAACGGTAAACGTTACCCCGAAGAATTTAAGATTGAAGCCGTCAAGCAAGTGACTGTTGGTGGCCATAGTGTGGCTAATGTAGCGGCTCGATTAGGTACGACAACACACAGCCTGTACGCATGGATTAAGCGCTATGGGCCTGACGCAGAAGCGTACAGCCAGCAAACGGATGACACTCGCGAGATTAAGCGTTTACAGAAGGAACTAAAGCGCGTTACCGAAGAGCGAGACCTGTTAAAAAAAGCCGCGGCGTACTTCGCAAACCACCCCGAGTAAGATACGCCTTTATTCAAGAACATCATGGCAGCCATCCTGTTCGCCAGTTATGTGAGTTGCTAGATGTTCACCCTAGCGGGTATTACGCCTGGGTTAATCAGCCTAAATCTAAGCGTCAGCAAGATGATGAGCGGCTGACAGGCTTGATTAAGCAGTTCTGGCTGGAGTCGGGTTGCGTGTACGGCTATCGCAAGATTCATCGAGATATGAGAGATACGGGTGAATTCTGCGGTGTAAACAAGATTCACAGACTGATGCGAATTGCAGGGCTCAAGGCACAGGTTGGGTATCGTAAGCCCAGAGTACGAGCTGGTGAGCAGCATGTTGTGACAACTAATGTGTTGAACCGGGAGTTTTCTCCGTTAGAGCCAAATCATGCATGGGTAACAGACATTACATACGTTAAAACCCACGAAGGCTGGCTATATCTTGGGGCGGTCATGGATTTATTTTCACGCAGGATCATTGGATGGTCGATGGGAAGCCGGATCACCAAAGAGCTCGCACTCGACGCACTACTCATGGCCGTATGGCGGCGCAAGCCTGTTAAGTCAGTCATCGTGCACTCCGACCAGGGTAGTCAATATACCAGCCATGACTGGAGTGAGTTTTTAAAAGCCAATGACCTTGAAGGCAGTATGAGTCGGCGCGGCAACTGTCATGACAATGCTGTTGCTGAGAGTTTTTTCCAGCTACTCAAACGAGAGCGTATAAAACGCAAAATCTACTCAACACGCGAAGCGGCGAAGATGGATATATTCAATTACATTGAGATGTTCTACAACCCACGGCGACAGCACAGTTTTAATAACGGGCTATCTCCGATAGAGTATGAAAGACAATATTTTAACGAGACTGAAAAGTGTCTAGTTAACTAGTGGCGATTCAGATTGTCAAATTTGCTTAGGTAGTCAAGAATGTCCAGCTAAAATAAGAGGCAATGCTTTGCGGAAAATCCACCTTAATCTCTGTTCCCACACCATCCATATGCTCCTGCCAAGTTTCTAGCATAACTTCCTTAGCCCATAAACAAATACTTCATAGATAATGAGTACGGACCAATATTAATCTGACGCATAACGCAAAAAACCTTTGGTGTGTGTACATTTGTGTGTACAAAACCAAAGGCTTCTATCGCTCCAGCCCTCTACATTACTAGGCTTTAGCATCTTATATGGCGCACTCGGAAGGATTCGAACCTTCGACCGCCCGGTTCGTAGCCGGGTACTCTATCCAGCTGAGCTACGAGTGCGTTTGGGACTCATTTCTGAGGTAGCGCACTATAGGTGAGCAGAGGATTTGAGTCAACCTTAAGCTGGGGATAATCACTGGATTTTAGTGCTTATTTTCGGCTGTAAGGCACTGGCACCGCCATGGTTTCTTTTAGCTCTTCCATCACCACATAGCTGGTTGATTCCTGAACGGCGGGGAGCTTGAGTATTCGGTGTCCGAGCAGTTCTCTGTAGGCTGCCATATCTGCGACTCTGGCTTTGAGCAGGTAGTCATAGTTGCCGGAGACCAAAAAGCAGCTCTGCACATTCTCCAGATCCATCACCGAGCGGTGGAACTCCTCGAAGTTTTTCTGTGAGGTGTGGTTGAGCCTTATCTGCACAAACACCACCAGGCTGGCATTGAGTTTGTTCGGGCATACCTGCGCCGAGTAGCCAAGAATATAGCCATTGCGCTCGAGCCGTTTAACCCGCTCGATGCAGGGGGTCACCGAGAGGCCCACTTCCCGGGCCAGATCTGTGTAGCTTATGCGTCCGTCTTTCTGCAGTAGCCGCAGTATATTGCGGTCGATTTTGCCCAGTTTATCGGTGGTTTCTGCTGGTGAAGCCATAAATAAAATATCCTGTTTAATAGCCAAAAATATAAAAATACTCTGGATTATACCCAAATTAACAAATAAATATTATTACTGAATTATAGAATAACCAGATAACTTGATGAGCGCATTAATGCTTTTGGACAACAGTAAATAAAGAGGGATGACAAATGTTGATTGGTGTACCTAAGGAAATTAAGAATCACGAATATCGGGTTGGCCTTACGCCATCATCGGTCAATGAGCTGGTCAAGCGTGGCCACAAAGTGATTGTCGAGCGTATGGCAGGTCTGGCGATTGACTTTACCGATGCAGAATATAGTCAGGCTGGTGCCGAGATGGTTGATTCCGCTGGCGAGGTATTTTCCCGCGCTGATATGATCGTCAAGGTCAAAGAGCCACAGCCCGCTGAGTGCAAGATGCTGCGGGAAGGGCAGATCTTATATACCTACCTGCATCTGGCTCCTGATCCACAGCAAACCAAATTATTGGTTGAGTCTGGTGCAACCTGTGTTGCCTATGAAACAGTCACAGACAATCAGGCCGGGCTGCCTTTGCTGGCCCCCATGTCCGAGGTTGCTGGCCGCATGTCCGTGCAGGCTGGAGCCCATCATCTGGAGAAGGCCCAGGGCGGTCGCGGAGTGCTGTTGGGCGGTGTGCCAGGTGTTGCACCGGCCAAGGTGCTGGTAATTGGCGGCGGTGTAGTGGGCGACAATGCCGCGGCAATGTCTGTTGGCATGGGGGCAGATGTGACCATTCTGGATCGCTCGATTCCCCGTTTGCGTGAGCTCGATGCCAAATACGAGGGCCGCGCACGCTGTGTCTACTCCACTAATGCCGCCATTGAGGACTACGCTCTGGAAGCGGATCTGGTTATTGGCGCTGTATTGATTCCCGGTGCCGCTGCCCCCAAGCTGCTATCCCGGGACCTGATCGGGCGCATGATAAAAGGCTCAGTGGTGGTGGATGTTGCCATTGATCAGGGCGGTTGTTTTGAAACCTCCAAAGCCACCACCCATGAACAGCCGACCTATGTGGTTGATGATGTTGTGCACTACTGCGTCGCCAATATGCCCGGCGGTGTTGCACGCACGGCCACCATCGCATTGAACAATGCCACATTGCCCTACGCGCTGGCGCTGGCTGATGACCCCATTAGCAGTCTGTTCAGGGATAAGAACTTGCAAAATGGCCTTAATATTCACAAAGGCAAAGTGACCTACAAGGCAGTAGCTGATGCTCTGGAATATCAGTATGTAGCAGCAGATGAGGCATTAAAGGCATAACCCAGCCGTTAATGTCAGGTCCAAAAACCACTGCTTACCCGCGGTGGTTTTTTTTGCCGGTATTTCAGCCTCAAGGTTTCTATTGTGGAGCCATCAGCCTCTCTATTAAGGAGCCATCAGCTTCTCTATTAAGGAGCCATCAGCAGTTTTAATAAGAAGCCCTCAGCTGTTCTAAAAAGGAGCCCTCAGCTGTTCTAATAAGAAGCCTCCGCCAAAATCACCGCTCTAACCGGAGCAGGGTGCCCCTCAATGGTTTTGCTGTGGTCATCCGGATCCAGAAAGTCCTGCAGAGACTCAAAGGTCATCCAGTCAGTGCTGCGCTGTTCCTCAATGCTAGTGGTACTCAGATCCACCAGACGGGGGTTTTTAAAACCATTTTTGCGCATCCAGCTCAGCAGGGTGTCCACCGTCGGCAGATACCAGACATTGGGCATCTTGGCATAGCGCCCCTCGGGCACCAGGGTCATGCCCTCTGGGCCCTCAATCACCAATGTTTCCAGCACCAGCTGGCCACCGGGGCGCAGCAGTTCTCTAAGCTCACGCAAGTGGTCCATAGGCGAGCGGCGGTGGTAGAGAATGCCCATAGAGAAAACCGTATCAAAGGCCGCCAGCTGGGTCGGCATATGTTCTATACCCAGAGGCAGCACATCAACAGGCAGGTCGGCCCCGGCAAAATTCTTGATCGCCTGAAACTGAAAAACAAATTTTACCGAAGGATCAATACCAATTACCCGCCGTGCACCCGCACCGAGCATACGCCAGCAGTGGTAGCCATTGCCGCAGCCAACATCCAGAATCAATCGATTTTCAAGGCTGTCCAGATGGGGGGCAACCCGATCCCATTTCCAGTCCGATCGCCATTCAGTATTTACTGGCAACCCAAACAGGTTGTAAGGACCTTTGCGCCAGGGGTGCAGTCCCATCAAAGTGGCTTGCAGTGCCAGGCGGCGGCCTTTGTCCATCAGGCTAGCGTCGCCAATGGCGACTTCGGTTGCAAGTTCTATTTCAAGGGGGTCTATCTCCGGCAGGCGCCTCAGGGTCTCTTCCCATTCTGGCATATCACCCCAGCGCTCACGGCGCAGCTGTTGGGCCAGAAGTTCCGGCAGCGTCTGACCCCAGTCGCCGAGAGGGGACTCTTCCAGCCAGGAGAGGAATGGCCCGTAATCAAGTGTTTGAGGAATCATTGTTATGCCTGCGATTTTGACAGGCAATTATAAGGCATTTCCGCTATGGTGTTAGCCGAAACTACAGAGGCTGTACCGGGACAAATAATGGAAGACAAACGATTTGATGTGCTGGAAGAAAAGCTGGCTTATTTAGAAATGGCCAATGCCCAGCTCGAAGACGAGATTTTTCGTCAGCAGCAAGAGATAGACGCCCTGACCAAGGCCCATCGCAATATGCTCGAGCGGATAGAAGTGCTGCAGGACAGCGCTGCTGATGGCGATAGCATGGGTCAGACCGGTGGTGGTGCCGGAGAGCGGCCACCCCATTACTGAGACCCATACAGCAAACCACCTATAAGATACTGGGGAGTCATATATTTTGATTGCACCTTGGCCCCAGACCAACAATTATTAGGCCAAACAATAACAAAAATGCGCTTGCGCCCAACAAATATTTAACGGCGGTAAATAAAATCAAGCGACGAGAGATATCCCGGGGGGGGACTATGAGTGAGTTAAAGCCGGCAGCTAAAGCCAAAATCGACCAGGTGTTTGCGCAGCAAAAAGACTACGCGCTGGAACTGCGTAAATCAGACTACAAACAGCGCCTGGCGGTGCTGGACCGTTTTGAGCAAGCCTTTACTGCTGCCTACGACGATATTCATAAAGCCGCCGCCGCAGACTTTGGCAAGCCCGAAGCGGAAATAGATCTGGCTGAGATTATGCCGGTGCGTGCCGAGCTTAAGCATATTCGCAAGTCCCTGAAAAACTGGATGAAGCCTGAACATGTCAGTGCCACCATCTCCATGTTTGGCACCAAATCTCGTATCATCAAAGAGCCAAAAGGCGTTACCCTGGTGGTGTCGCCCTGGAACTACCCGTTTAACCTGACCTTTGGTCCCATGATGTGGGCCATCGCCGCAGGTAACACGGTGATAATCAAGCCCTCGGAAATGACCCCGAAAATGTCTAAGGTAATTGGAGCCATTGTTAAGCAGGCATTCAGGCCAGAAGAAGTGGCGCTGTTTGAAGGCAAGGCCGATGTGGCTGGCTACCTGACCAGTCTGCCATTTGACCACATCTTCTTTACCGGCAGCCCAGCGGTTGGCAAGCATGTTATGGCCGCCGCCGCGAAAAATCTAACCTCAGTCACACTAGAGTTGGGTGGCAAGAGCCCGGTGATTGTGGACAAATCCGCCAACCTGAAAAAGGCGGTCGGGTCCATAGCCTGGGGTAAATTTAACAACAATGGCCAGACCTGCATTGCCCCCGACTACATCTATGTCCACGAAGCCATCAAAGATGAGCTGGTCGCGGAGCTGACCGCCTGCATTGAGTCCCAGTATGGCCTGGGCAATGACGCCAAAGCCAACGGCGACTACTGCCGGGTAGTGAATGCGGGCCATCACAGCCGCATTACCCGCCTGCTGGATGACGCCAAGAGCAAAGGTGGCCGAGTGCTGACCGGTGGCCAGGTGAGCAAGACAGGGCAGTTTATCGCCCCCACATTGATTGAAGGCATGAGTGAAGATTCATCGATTATGGACGAAGAAATCTTTGGTCCAGTGCTGCCCATTATTACCTTTGCGGATATTGATACCGCCATTGGCTATGTCAACAGCAAGCCCAAGCCGCTGGCCCTATATATCTACAGCACCGACGACGCATTCACCAACAAAGTACTCCAAGAGACCAGTGCTGGTGATACCTGTGTCAACCAGACTATCATGCATTTCCTGCACCCTAACTTGCCCTTTGGTGGGGTTAACAACAGTGGTATTGGCAAGTCCGGCGGCGTGTGGGGCTTCAAAGCTTTCACCCATGAGCGCAGCGTGTTGGTGGACAAGTTCAGCACACTCTCAATGATGTACCCGCCCTACACACCCAAGGTGAAAAAGCTGATCAAGACTACCATGAAGATGTTGACCTAAGCTCGCAATCTAAGCCTTTTAACCTCAGGCTGGGTTGGCTACTTTATAGCTACCAGAGAACAAAAGTTAAAACATTGAAACCAGGGGCTTGCGGACTGAAATCCGCAGGCCCTTAATCGTTGGATATGGCTATCCAATGTTTCAGGCACCAGCACATTTTCAATAGAATCCCGCTTCTGACTGATCTCCAGATCACTGTACCCCTGAGCCCGCTTAAAGCCATGATGCAGCTCACTGAGCAACTGATCAAGGGACTCAGGTTCAAAGCTGAGCTTCTCCGAAATAATCACACAGCCGCCGGGGTTGAGCCCCTGATAAATCTTCTCCATCAATGCCGCTCGCTGAGCCAGAGGCACAAACTGCAGGGTAAAGTTCATCACCACTAACGAGGCATTGCTGATCTCAATATCACAGATGTCACTGTCAACCAGCTCCACATGAGTGCTGTCCGGCCTGGCATCCAGAATCTTCCGGCATTTGCTGAGCATGGCCGTGGAATTATCCACCGCAAAAATCGTCGCACCGCGGCCTTCAATACGCTGACGCACTGCTATGGTCGAGGCACCCAGAGAACAGCCCAGGTCATAACAGTGGGTGTTGGCCTGCACAAAACGCTCAGCCAGCTCGCCGGTGTGAGCAAGAATGGTTTCATAGCCAGGCACTGATCTGCTGATCATATCCGGGAACACATCCACCACGGCCTGATCAAACACAAAAGCCGGTACCTTGCCCAGAGGGCTGGAGAATAGATTATCGCGGCTTGCGTCAGTCATTGATTAGTGCTTTTTAACTGGCAATAATGTCAAGGCCGGTGCCCGCTGCCAGCTCAGCATTGGTAATCACCGCTGTATGTGCAGCATCGGCGCGCAAATAAGTACTTGTCACCCGCTTAAGGTCAGCCTCAGTCACCGCCAGCACCTGATTTCTAAACTGCTCCGTGCAGGCTTTGCCGCGACCATTAAGCTCCGCATGGAACGCCTGAATAGCTTCCCCAGCAGGGGAGCCCGGCTTATCCAGACCTCCGACCACACCCAGAATAGCCTCCTCGATTTTGTCATAACCCAGGGTCTGTTCCTGCACCCAGCTGATGGAATTATCAAAGTCTTGCAAGGTGCCGGCAATGCGCGGATCCCGGTAGGAGAAAAAGCGGAAGGCACCAGTTTGATTGTCCTGGGAAGCACCGCCCCCATAGGCGCCGCCCTGTTCCCGCACCGCCCGGTGCAAATAGCCATTGCGCAAAACGCCGCCCAGCACGGTCAGCGCTGCCGAATCCGGATGGCCCGTAGGCACTGTGGCATAGGCCTTGGCACAGAAACTCACCTGAGTATTGGCGGTAAAGGCATGATTAACCGGGGTGAGTGCAGGGTTATAGCTAATTAGATTACTGGTGGCGGCATCGGGAGCTCCACCGGAAAAACCAGACTGCATAACCCCGGCAAAGTTATCCAGACGTTCCCTTTCAGCTACCAGCAGATACTGACGGGGCTGAGCAAGAACCAACTGATGAATCTCCTGCAACTGGGCAGACAGCTGGGCCAACCCGTCTTTAGAATCCAGGCTTTTATCCAGCGCTTTGAGTAATGTCAGCCCGGTCATGCCACCCCAGCGTTGGCTGAGATTAGCATTGGCAGAGATACCGCTAGCCGCAGCGGTCATAGCCAGCACATGGCCATTGCCAGTAATAGAAGATTCTCGGTAAGTGCGAATCTGCGCCACTAGTTCCCGCAGTCGCGGCAGCTCGTCAAAGCGGGCAGCCGTAATGGACTCCTGCATCAGATCAGTCATGGCTGATTGATTGCGCGCCAGGCCTTTGCTGGTAAAACTAATGTTGCCATGGAGCTTATCCAGGCTGTCTTTGTCGGTGCGCACAGAAGCCGATGCCGAATAGGCACCCACCAGACTCGAGTGCCATAGCTGGGTCTGCTGATAATCCCGCTGACCCACAGCCATCTCAGTGACACAGGTGCTGTATAGGGGCAACAGATCCATCTGGGTTTCACTCAGCGCAGGCATAGGTACAACCACCTGCTGGTAAGCCAGGCCATTGGTGCCCGCACTGTAGCTGGTCAGCAGGTTGGGGCTGGATAACACAGATGCTTTTTCCGGGTAAGTAATATCAGCCGGTACATCCTCAATACCCACCTTGGGCAAAATATCTAAATTCTCCTCAATCTCCTGACGCTGCTTTAGCGCTGCGGCATTGTCGATAATAGCCTGCGCCTCATCAGCATTGAGGTCCGCTTTAATAGCTGCCAGCCGATCTCTCTCTGCCTGTTCTTTTTGCTCGCCTAATTGAGTATCAGGTTTTAATACCAGTCTGGTGCGGTGGGGGTTGTTGAGCAGCAGGTCACGGGCCAGAGACTTAATAAACTCAGGATCAGTAATTTGTTGCTGCAGCTTATCAAGCACCGGATCGAGATTTAACAATGACACAGGGTCACCGCGATGCGTGGCACTGGTCAGGCTGGTCAATATCAGATGCAGGCCGTAAGGGTACCCACCGCCAGATATCTCGCGCTGGGACAGCTCCAACTGATGGAGACTAGCGGCCACCTGTTCCTGGGGCAGGCCATTGTCAGCCACATCCTGCAACACCTGCAGAATCATGGTTTCAACCTGGTCTGCCTGCTCCGGGTTAGAGCCCTCAATACCACAGGCAAAGCACAGTTCTTTCTGGGAGTCCTCAAGCCCGCACATGGGGGAGGGGGAAGTACCCAGGTCGGTGGTTTCCAGAGCCTTCTGCAGTGGCGACCCACTGTTGTCCAGCAATACGCTGGAGAGCAGACGCGCCTGCATAGTAGCTTCCAGATCAGTGGAGTCTCCCAGCAGCCAGGACAATACTACATGGGTACTGTCGTCGCTTGATTCCCCTTGGCTGGCATCAAAGGCATAGGTCTCTTCAAAGTACTGGGGCTCGCTGTAACGCTGTTCATTGGTGACCGCAATATGACAGTCCAGTTTATCAAAGCGACTCAGGGCGTTCTCTTCAAAGCTGGCCTGATGCTCCACCGCCGGAATATCACCAAAGGTGACAAAAATAGCATTGCTGGGGTGGTAATGGGTTTGGTAAAACGCCTTAAATTGATCGTAGGTCAGATCCGGAATATTGGCCGGCTCACCACCGCTGTTGTAATGATAAGTGCTGGTGGGATACAGGTGCTTGCTCATGGTCTGCCACAGCACCGAGTTAATGGAGCTCATGGCACCTTTCATTTCATTGTAAACCACCCCTTTAAAGGTCAGCTCCGACGTGGCGTCGCTGGCATTAGCAAACTCCAGACGATGGCCCTCCTGGGCAAAATCCAATGGGTCCAGTCGGGCAAAAAATACCGAGTCCAGATACACACCCAGCAGATTGTTAAAGTCCTTTTTATTCTGGCTGGCAAAGGGATAAGCCGTCCAGTCACTGCTGGTAAACGCATTCATAAAGGTGTTGAGCGAACGCCGAATCATCATAAAGAATGGGTCGCGCACCGGGTACTTCTCGCTGCCACAGAGCGCCGTATGCTCAAGAATATGGGCCACACCGGTAGAGTCCATAGGCACAGTGCGAAGAGCCACCAAAAAAACATTCTCGCTGTTGTCTGCCGCCAGATGAATATGCTGGGCACCGGTCACGCGGTGACGAAACTCCTGGTAGCGAACTTTTAATGAGGGGATGTCTTGCTCGCGCAACAACTCAAACGCGGGATGGGCATGGTCGGTCATAGGGAAGCTACAGCTCTGTGGTTACTGGGTTCAATCGAGGCAGCATTCTACTGCAAGTCGCGGGCTGAGGGAATTGGTGACAGGAGTTGCTACGCTTGGTCCAACAACCCCAAAAAGGCCACTGCCGCATTAGACAGGCTTCTTTTAGTGTGGTGTATATACCCCAGCTCCCGCTCTATTTTTACCCCCTCAAACGGCATCACATGTAGGTCTCTCACCAGGGTCTCTGGCAGCACGCTCCAGCCCAGTCCCACCTCAACCATAGTGCTTATGGTCTCCAAATAGTTGGTCGACATAGGCGCTTTTAACGGTATCCCTTCCTTCTGAAATAGCTTCTGAATAATCTGCCCGGTGTAGGTATTGATGCCCGGCAAAATAATCGAGTACTCCGCCAGATTCTCCAGCGTCGGCTGTTTGATGTTGGCTAGGGGGTGATCCTGGGCGCAGATAAATCGCAGCGGATCCAGCCATACCACCTGACTATCGATATTGTGCTGGGGTTCCAGAGCCAGGGTAATAACTGCCACCTCAGACTGGCCCTGGAGCACGCGCTCATAGGCTTTTTCTGAGTCCATAAACTCAATATCCAGGGTCACATTGGGATACTGCTGGGCAAACTGCTTGAGTACCGGGGGCAGGCGATGCAGGCCCAGGTGGTGGCTAATGGCTAGTCTGAGTGTGCCGCTTACTTCACCAGAGAGGTCACTAATAGCTTGCAAGGCATTTTCGTACTCCTGAAGTATGCGTTTGACTCTTGGCAGCAGCTCTGTGCCAGCTTCTGTCAGGCTCACCTGGCGGGCAAAGCGGTCAAATAGTTTTTTGCCCACCTGATGCTCCAGCTGGGCAATACGCTTGCTAATGGCCGACTGGGTCAGGTACAGCTGCTCGGCCGCCTCAGAAAATGAACCGCAATGGGCCACGGTAATAAAAGCCTTGATATTCTGATTGTCCATTTCATTCCTTATAAGAATGCTAGGCATGCTAAATATGAATTTTATTCATCATAAGGCAGGTTTACAATGGGCGCAATATCGGAATTCTCTGGGAGAGAGTTATGGCGGGAAGAACACTCTACGACAAGCTGTGGGACAGCCACCTTGTTAAGCAAAACAGCGATGGCTCATCGCTAATCTATATTGATCGCCATGTGATCCACGAGGTTACCTCACCTCAGGCATTTGAAGGCCTTCGTCTGGCTAATCGAAAGCCCTGGCGTCTGGATACCAATATTGCAACGCCGGACCACAATATCTCCACCGATAAGTCGGAGCGGGATGCTGGTGTGGCGGGTATGACCGATGAAGTATCGCGGATTCAGGTGCAGACCTTGGATGATAACTGTGACCTCTACGGCATCAAGGAATTTAAGATCAATGAAATGGGGCAGGGCATTGTCCATGTGATGGGCCCGGAGCTGGGCGCCACTATGCCGGGCATGACCGTGGTCTGTGGTGATTCCCATACGGCGACTCATGGTGCGCTGGCTTGTTTGGCCCATGGCATTGGTACCTCTGAGGTTGAGCATGTGTTGGCGACTCAGTGTCTGGTGGCCAAGAAGATGAAGAATATGCGCGTGACTGTCGATGGCACTGTGGGCGCTGGTGTGACCCCTAAGGATGTTGTCTTGGCGATTATTGGCAAGATTGGTACTGCCGGTGGCAATGAGCATGCCATTGAATTTGCCGGTTCTGTGTTCCGCGATATGTCTATAGAGGGGCGCATGACAGTGTGCAATATGGCCATTGAAGCCGGTGCCCGGGTGGGCATGGTTGCGGTGGACCAGAAGACCATTGATTACTGTGAAGGGCGCCAGTTTGTGCCCAAGGGCGAGATGTTTGAGCAGGCAGTGGCTTACTGGAACACCCTCACCAGCGACGCTGATGCGGTGTTTGACACTGAGGTGGTGCTGCACGCCGATGATATTGCGCCTCAGGTGACCTGGGGTACATCCCCTGAGATGGTGGCGCCAGTCACCGCCTCTGTGCCCAGATTAGATGAGCAGCCCAGCGAAGAGCAGCGCAAAGGTTTAGAGCGCGCTCTGGAATATATGGGTCTTGAGGGCGGTCAGGCGATTGACTCTATTAAGGTTGATCGTGTGTTTATTGGTTCTTGCACCAACTCCCGCATTGAAGATATGCGCGCGGCAGCAGTTGTGGCCAAGGGCCGCTCTGTGGCCAGCTCGGTAAAGCAGGTTTTGATTGTGCCCGGGTCCCAGATGGTCAAGGCTCAGGCTGAGGCTGAGGGGCTGGATAAAATCTTTATTGAGGCAGGTATGGACTGGCGGGAGCCGGGCTGTTCTATGTGTCTGGCCATGAATGCGGATAAGTTGGGG
>Ga0209198_1001766_pt1 | contig 15917 bp, 15 predicted proteins | sample COGITO_mtgs_1105_2_FD_184804 | JGI IMG/M metagenome (GOLD analysis project Ga0209198, IMG submission 184804) | Pelagic marine microbial communities from North Sea - COGITO_mtgs_110519 (SPAdes) (version 2) | ecosystem: Environmental > Aquatic > Marine > Epipelagic ...
GTTTTTACACACAAGTCAATAAATTTGGGCAAGCCCGCCCCATTCTCAATAAATGGCACCCCCAATCCAAACGGTTGACCTATTGGTTTCCAACATTGTTCACTCTCGGTTTTGTGGTAAGCAGCCTATTTGCTCTCATTGGTTTTTATGGGTTTCTGATCATGTATGCACTCTATTTTTTAGCAGCTATGATCGGCGCTTTTCGTGCCACTAACAACATCATAGTCGCCTTTTTAGTACTGCCCGCCATTGCCATTCAGTTTTTTGGCTATGGGTTTGGATTTCTCAAAGCCACCCTAAAGTTGGGGCTTTCGAGAAAAGATGAGACCCTGCTGTTTCCTAATTTATTTTTCAGAGCCCAATGATCAAAAAAATTAAACATATAAAATCCAATTTAGTGCAAGGCAAACGTTTGAACGTATTTGTGTTGTTTCTATTTTTGTCGTTTTTGATTTCATTACTCTCAAAATTGTCAAACACCTATACCCAAACACTTCAATTTGAGCTGCAACCCACACAGCTAAAATCGAACGAAGTACTGGTTTCAAAGGATGCTAAAACAATCAACGTCACCATTTCAGGCAAAGGATTTGCGCTCCTAAAATACTATATAGAAACACCCACTATTGATGTTGATTTTTCACAATTAAACAAAAACAAAGCCCATTATTTTTGGACAGAACGCAGCCAACTTGAAAAAATCATCAATCATTTTGATTCAAAAATCACGGTAAAATCGATCAACCCCGACACCCTTTTATTTCCCTACGACCGACAGTTTATTAAAAAAATCGCCGTAGAAGTTTTGGTAAACGCAAATTTTGCAGTCGGATTTGATTTGGTCAACCCCTTTCGTGCGGTTCCCGATTCAATTACCCTTATGGGACCTGAATCTCTCGTAAAAACAATTTCATCCATTAAAACAAAACCCCTAGATTTAACAGATGTCAACGCCAATATTGATAGGGTAGTAGCTTTGGATATTCCCACCACTTCAGATCAGCTCAGCTATTCTGAGCAAACCGTTTCAGTAAGAGGAGAGGTTGAGAAATTTACAGAAGGCAGCGTCAATGTACCCGTCACCATTGTGAATGTACCGGACAATCTTACACTTAATTTTTTCCCCAAAGAAATAACCGTCATATTCTATGCGTCTCTCAAAGCTTATAACAGCATTGATGCCAGAGATTTTTCTGTTGAATGTGATTTTAATACCTTAACGGCCGAAAATAGTTATCTAAATCCTGTGTTGGTCAAGCAACCTACAACAGTGAAAACGGCTGCATTAAAAGGCACTGAATTTGAATATGTAATCACGCCAAAAAATGACTAAAATTGTAGGACTTACCGGCGGTATTGGCAGTGGGAAAACCACCGTGGCTCAAATGTTTAAAGCTTTGGGTGTTCCTGTTTACAATGCAGACGACGAAGCGAAAGCCTTGATGCAAAGCTCTGAAATCCTAAAACGAGAATTGATACAATTACTCGGGGTTAACTGTTATCAAAACGAACAGTTGAACCGTTCTTTTATTGCTTCTAAAGTATTTGCGGATAAAGCGTTGTTAGAAAAAATAAACGCCATCGTTCACCCAAAAGTAGCCGCTCATTTTGAAGCGTGGCATGCCAAACAAAACACTCCTTATGTAATCAAAGAAGTCGCCATCCTTTTTGAAACGGGATCTCAACATCTTTTTGATTTTATTCTGACGGTCACAGCTCCTGTGGAAACACGCATCCAACGGGTGATGGATAGAGATCAAAAAACAAAATCGGATGTCGAATTGGTGATTAAAAACCAATTATCGGAGGATGAAAAAATAAATCAATCACATTTTGTGATTTTTAATAACACAATTTTAGAAACACAGCGGAAAGTGCAAGAAATTCACAATGAAATTCTAAAATTGATTGAGAATTCCTAAAAATTTAACATTCGTGTTAACTTGAGGTTAAAAGAAATTTTAACATAATTTAAAACCTTAATTTTGGCTGATGAATAAAAAATTGTTCACTTTATTGGTCATTCTGATGAGTTTATCACTTATCGGAATTATTTTTGTCCAAGCCTATTATATCAATAATTCGCTTGAAACAAAAGAAGAACAATTTACGTTCAACGTAAAAAAGGCTTTGACTTATACCACCAACCAAGTGGCAGACATTGAGTATAAAAAATATGTCAAGGCACTCAATAAAATTATTTCTGAAGGAAAAGAGCCGGACACTACTGCCATTCGTAATATCACCGTTTACAAGCAGGACAACAACACCAATCAAATTATTATCTACAATACCGGAATTCTCGAAGAGAACTTTAAAGTGCCCTCACTTATTGATCTCAATGTCGACAGTTTAGGCTTGAGTAGTTTTAGAGGAAAAACTACCACCAAAATTTATGAAAATAATGTTTTTGGAGGGGATCTCATCTCGACCACAGAGGAGTCTTTTGAGAAAGTTCTGAATATGGACAAATTACAAAAAGCTACTTTTGAATCGCAATACAAATCAGAAATCAAAAACACTCCAATCCATCAACGTGTTTCGCCTTATGGAATTCAAAAATTATTAGTCAAAAAGTTAAGAGAAGACAACATCGGTATTGGTTTTGAATTTGCAATTTTTCACAATGACCTTGGCACTAAAATTCAATCTGAAAATTTTGACCAATCTTTGGCTCCTACCATTGGCGCCCCTATTTTTTTAGATGATAATGACGAGAGTGATTTTAAACTTTACATCAATTTTCCTGAACGTAAAAAATTCATTATTTCTTCAATTATTGGGGTCACATTGTTATCGGTATTATTTACCTTGATTATCATTATTGCTTATACCAGTGCTTTGTACCAACTGATCAAACAGCGTAAAATTTCGCAAATGAAATCTGATTTCATTAACAATATGACGCACGAATTTAAAACACCCATCGCTACCATCAATCTAGCGTTGGATGCCATTAGAAACCCACAAATCATTAACGATCAAGAAAAGGTGAAACGCTACCTTCGAATGATTAAGGAAGAAAATAAGCGTATGAATGCGCAGGTTGAAAATGTATTACGAATTTCTCAGCTTCAGAAAAAGCAACTCAATATTAGCAAAGACCGTCTAAAATTACACGATTTAATAGAAGATGCCGTAACGCATGTGGAGCTCATTGTAGAAGATCGGAAAGGCTATATCAAAACACATTTCAAGGCTGCTAAATCGTCTATATTGGCGAATGAAACCTACTTTACGAATGTGATCGTAAACATATTAGACAATGCCATAAAATACTCCCCAGAGGCACCTAAAATTGATGTCTTCACTGAAAATGTAGGGAACAACATTTTGTTGAGTGTCAAAGATCAGGGGATGGGAATGAATAAAGCCGTACAAAAACGTATATTTGAAGAGTTCTATAGAGAATATACGGGCAATGTGCACAACGTTAAAGGCCATGGATTGGGCTTAGCAAATGTCAAACGAATTGTAGAAAATCATCAAGGAACCGTTTCTGTCGAAAGTGAAAAAGGCAGAGGAAGTACCTTCACTATAAAATTACCATTAATCGCATAATATCATGGAAGAAAGTTTAAAAAAAATATTACTAGTCGAAGACGATCCAAATTTCGGAACCGTCCTAAAAGAATATCTGACTCTCAATGGTTATGAAGTTGTTCATGCCAAAAATGGAATGGAAGGCTTTGAGAAATTCAAAAAAACAGATTACCATTTATGTATTTTAGATGTGATGATGCCCTATAAAGATGGGTTTACCCTCGCCAAAGAAATACGTGAAAAAAACACAGAAATTCCAATCATTTTCCTCACCGCCAAAGCGCTGAAAGAAGATGTTTTAAAAGGTTATAAAGTGGGTGCAGATGATTACCTGAACAAGCCTTTTGACAGTGAAGTTCTTTTGATGAAAATCAAAGCGATCATCCAACGAAAAACCGTGGATACGCTCGCAGATAGCAAACAATTTGAATTTACTATTGGCGAATTCAGTCTGAACTCTAAGTTGAGATTCTTAAGCCATAAAGGTGAAAAACCAGCTAAGTTATCACCCAAAGAAAATGAATTGCTTCGCTTGTTAATTTTACACGAAGACGATTTGATGCCTCGCGAAATTGCGTTGACAAAAATATGGAGAGATGATAATTATTTCACATCGCGAAGTATGGACGTTTACATTGCCAAATTAAGAAAGTATTTGAAGCTCGATCCGAAAGTAGAAATCCTCAATATTCACGGGGAAGGTTTTCGATTGGTGGTCAATAAATAACAGTTTAAAGAGGGGATCTTAAAAGTAAGTAAAGCTGTCATTCTGAATTTATTTCAGAATCTAAAAGCATTGCAAATCAATAACTTTTTAGATCTCTTTTTTTAGCTCTTTATCTAAGTAATCTATAATATCTTGCAACTCGGTATCGTATTCAAACCACTGCGTTTCGGGGTACTTTTGGAACCATGTCATCTGACGTTTGGCAAATCGTCTCGTGTTTTTCTTAATTTCTGAAATCGCAAAATCAAGCGTCCACTGTCCGTCAAAATAATGAAACAATTCTTTATACCCCACAGTATTGAGTGCATTTAAGTCTCTGTGTTCAAACACTGTTTTGGCTTCTTCCAACAAACCGTTTTCGATCATTTGATCGACCCGATTGTTAATCCGTTCATAAATCAAGGGGCGTTCTGCTTTTAAACCAATTGAAATCGTTTTAAAATTTCTTTGTCCTTTATTTTTGTTTAAAAAAGACGCATAAGGCTTTCCTGTGCCTCTACAAATTTCAAGCGCTCGAATGACCCGATGCGGATTTTGGAGTGCAATGGTTCCGTAGCTTTTAGGGTCCAGTCGCTTTAATTCCTCTTGAAGAACCTCCAACCCTTTTGATTCCAATTCCGAGTTGAGTTCTGCTCTAATTTCCGGTGTAATATCAGGGAATTCGTCAAAGCCTTTAAGCACGGCATTGACATACAATCCAGAGCCGCCAACCATCACCACAACAGCGTTGGATGCATGTAGTAATTCAAGTTTTTCAAGGGCCTCTTTTTCAAAAGCACCCACACTATATGACTCTTCAATCGATTTGTGATGGATAAAATGATGGGGTGCAACCGCTAATTCGTCAGGAGTCGGTGCTGCTGTTCCAATGGGAATTTCTTTGTAAAACTGACGTGAATCTGCCGAAATAATGTCTGTATTGAACTGCGAAGCCAGCTTCAAACTAAGGGCTGTTTTGCCGATGCCTGTAGGGCCTACAATCGAAATAAGATACTTATTCATCATGAATTTTATAACCACATTTGTGGCAGTATTCGGCATCGTCTTGGTGGTAGGTTTCGTTACAGTTTGAACAAGCCTGTGTATTGTGTGGAATCAGTTTTTCTTCTGTTTTGGTCATTTCTGAGGTCACGATCCCCGTAGGAATTGCTATAATTCCATATCCTAAAATCATGATTAAAGAGGCGATAAACTGCCCCAAAGCGGTAATAGGAGCAATGTCTCCATAACCAACTGTGGTCAGTGTGACAACCGCCCAATAGACGCTGCGCGGAATGCTTGAGAAACCACTGTCTTGTTCGCTTTCTACCAAGTACATCACGGTGCCTAAAATGACACATAGCACGATGACAAACGAAAGAAACACCGCTATTTTTGCCCGACTTCGTTTCAGGGCTTTTCCGAAATTAGCAGTTTCACCAATGAAACGGGTAAGCTTTAAAATTCTAAATACTCGCATCAATCGCAAGGCTCTTAAAGCGATCAAAGAATGCGTGCCTACAAAAAATAGAGAAAGATATTTAGGAATGGTTGAGAGTAAGTCGATGATGCCATAAAAACTAAAAATATAGGCTCTCGGTTTTTTAACAATGATGATACGAACGATGTATTCCAAACTAAATAAAATCGTAATGACCCATTCTGAAGTGTTCAGAATTGCTGAATATTCAGCCTCAATACTTTCGACACTTTCGAGCATCACTAGCAAGATGCTAATGAGAATGACAATTAAAAGAAGAACATCAAATAATTTACCTGCTGGAGTGTCCGCTTCATAAATAATTTCATGAACCTTTTCTCTCCAACTTTTTGATTGATTTGATTTAGACATATTTCAAAAATACTAAAAAAGTTTAGTCTTGAAGTTTAATTATTTTTAATCTTTTGTGACGGCGCATAAAACTTTGAATGATATGCTGCGCATCTTTATTGTGTTCCATCGGAGTTAAAATCGATTTTAACACCGCGGTCGTATGAATTTGAAAGTTTAAATTATAGTAGGCATATCCTCTAAAAACACCGTTTTCAATCAGGATTGCACTGCGTTCATCCACTTCACGACCATAATCGATGAGAATCATGTTTTGATCCTTAAAGGTATGGGATTCAATAAGGTTTAACACTCTTTTATTGTAAGCCTCGGCGGGCTCTTCTGAAATACAGGCGCCAGCACAACTTTTAATATCGTATCCAAAACAGGAATTGGCAGTTTTATAGAGCCCACAAAGTTTTTGACACAATTGATTTTGTTCTACAATTTTAGTCATAAAACTTTTTCCACTGTCATGATTTGAGAAGGTGGTGATGGGTTTTTGATTCCCTTTTATTTTCTCTACTTTTAAATTGATATAGCCCTCAGCATCTCTAAAACTAAACAATCCATGGGTAAAAATGGTACGTCGAAGTGCCCGATTGAATTTGGGCTTGTTGCGTTTTATTTCTTCACTTTCTTTGAGCAGGGCAACCAATTCACTGCCTGTTTCATCATAGGTAACCGTAGCAACTGCGAGCTGAATTTTTTTTGATTTCGGTGTCTGACCTGTAAAATGCTGATTGATTCTACTTTTAATATTTTTACTTTTGCCAATATATACAATCTCACCATCGGCTTGATGCATATAATACACGCCAGTAACGGATGGTAATTTAGAAATGATATCGGTTAATTTCGGTTCCATCTGATGTTTTGGATCCAGACGAATGGCGGCTTTGATAATAGTTTTCTCAACATCCTTGTCCAGTAGCATCTTAAACAGTTTGACGGTTGCTGTTGCATCGCCCGCAGCACGGTGCCGATCGCTCACGGGAATGCCTAAAGACCGCACGAGTTTTCCCAAGCTGTAGGAGGGAAGGTCAGGAATTAGTTGTTTAGAAAGCTCAACCGTACATAAATTTTCGCGTTCAAAATCAAAACCAAGACGTCTAAACTCCGTCTTTAAAATTCGATAATCAAACTGGGCATTGTGAGCGACCAAAATACAATCCTTAGTAATTTCTACAATCCGTTTGGCAACTTCGTAAAACTTGGGAGCAGAGCGCAGCATTTTACTGTTGATTCCCGTCAGATTCACCACAAACGGTTGGATGTCGCGTTCGGGGTTCACAAGGCTGATAAATTGATCTACAATTTTATGACCGTCAAATTTATAGATGGCAATTTCCGTAATGCCTTCTTCATTAAATTTTCCTCCGGTGGTTTCTATGTCTAAGACTACGTAGATAGTGCTGTTTTAAATGGCATAATTTCTCGCTCCAAAGATACGACTTCCAACGCGAACCATGGTACTTCCGCAGTCAATAGCTAAAGGATAGTCGCCACTCATTCCCATCGAAATTATTTCAAGTTCTGGGCTTATTTTTTTTAAGCTCTCAAAAGTACTTTTAAGCGTTGTAAATTCTTCTTTAATTTGAGCGCTGTTCTCCGTAAAACTAGCCATTCCCATCACGCCCACAATCGCTATATTTTTTAAACTTTTAAAATGATCGGACTCCAATAAAGTATGGGCTGCTTCCGCGGTCATTCCAAATTTGGTGTCTTCTTGAGCAATTTTCAGTTGTAACAGACAGTTGATGGTACGCTGGTGTTTTTCCGCTTGCTTATTAATTTCATTGAGTAATTTCTCGGAGTCCACCCCGTGAATCAAATCAACAAATTCAGCCATGTATTTGACTTTATTGCGCTGTACATTCCCAATCATGTGCCACTGAATATCTTTAGGCATTTGTTGGTGTTTATCCGCCATTTCTTGAATTTTATTTTCTCCAAAAATGCGTTGCCCAGATTCGTAGGCTTCCATCAAATCTTCCACGGGTTTTGTTTTAGACACCGCCACCAAGCTTACATGACTCGGAAGTTGAGATTGAATTTCAGATAAATTGGTTTTTATAGACATAATTAAAACTCGTATATAGTGATTCCACTTCTTAATTTTGGATAAATGTAGGTGCTTTTTGGAGGCATCACAGCATCCGAATCTGCGATGGCCATTAATTCTTTGGCTTCAATAGGAAACAGCCCAAACCCTACAGCATGATCTCCACGATCCACTGTTGTTTTGATCTGCTCCATACTGTCAGAACCATAAACATACCCAATACGTAAATTGGTACGAACGTTGGTAATTCCTAAAATAGGTTCCAACAGATGCGTTTGTAAAATGTGGGTGTCGAGTTGATCGATAGCGGACTGATTGTTTTGCTTTGTTGTACGTAAAGATAAGGAATAAAATGTTCCCTCTAAATACATGGAGATATCGTGTCGTTTCGAACTTTTATAAGGTTTTGAGCCTTTATTTTCGAGCTTAAAATCAACACTGATTTTTTCTAAAAAAGCATCGGTGCTTAATCCGTTCAAGTCTTTAATCACTCTGTTATAATCGTATATTTTGAGTTGGCTTTCCGGAATTAAATAGCTTAAAAAATGATTGTAAGAAGCCTCAGTTGTAGGGTGTTCCTCTAATTTTAGTTCGCGAGCCAAAAGTGCCGATGATGCGGAACGGTGGTGTCCATCAGCGATGTAAAGCGAGGGGATGTTTTGAAACGCTTTTTGAATAAAAATAACATCTTCTGGATCATCGACACACCAAAGTTTATGGGTTTCATTTTCAGTTGCCCAAGAGTTAAACTCAGATGCCTTTTTTTTGGCATTTTGAATGCCTGTTTCCAACGTCAAATCGTCCGCGTAAGTAAGCAGTACAGGTGCCGCATTGAACCGAACGGTTTCTAAGTAAGTTTTAAATGTGTTTTCACGTTTCGAAATAGTTGCTTCGTGTTTTTTGATGACATGATTGTCATAATCTTCTGCACTAGCGGTTGCAATGACGCCACAAAACAAGTGTCCGTTTGCTTGTACTGTTTCATAAATATAATAGGAGGGAGCAGTGTCTTTAATCAAAACATCTGAGGCTTTAAATGCTTCAAATCTTTTTTTGACCAATTCATACCGCTTTGATTTTTCGGATGCAAAAGAGGGGTCTTTTTTTATGTTAATAATACTCAAAAAAGAAGCGGGGTTTTCTTTTAATTCTTTTTTTAGTTCGTTCTCAGAATACGTTTTGTAGGACTTTGAACTAAAGTTTCCAAGATTCGCTTTTGAAGGACGAACAGCCTTAAAGGGATTGATTTTTGCCATTGTTTTTTAGGGATAAATTTAGGATATATTTGGTATGAATTTTTAAGAAAATTGAGCAGCAACAGTGACTGCTTTGCGTTCTGTTGAATAATCGTAAAAACCTTCGCCAGTTTTAACGCCATATTTCCCGGCACGCACCATGTTGACTAAGAGTGGGTTTGGAGCGTATTTCGGGTTTTTAAAGCCGTCATACATCACTTCTAAAATAGATAAACAAACGTCGAGTCCAATAAAATCGGCTAATTCCAGAGGTCCCATAGGATGGCCCATTCCAAGTTTCATCACCGTATCAATTTCTTTAACTCCTGCAACTCCTGAAAACAAGGTTTCGATGGCTTCATTAAGCATGGGCATTAAAATACGGTTGGCCACAAATCCGGGGTAATCATTTACAATGACGGGAGTTTTACGAATTTTTTCAGTCAGATTTACGATGAAATCGATGACTGTTTTAGATGTACTATAGCCTGCAATAATCTCCACTAACTTCATAAGAGGTACAGGGTTCATAAAATGCATTCCAATCACACGCTCTGGATTTGAGATTTTCGCGGCAATTTGTGTAATAGAAATAGAGGACGTATTGGTGGCTAGGATAGTGTCTTCTGAGCAAGTTTTATCTAGTTGTTTAAAGATTTGAAGTTTTAAGTCCACATTCTCTGTAGCTGCTTCAATGACCAGACTTGTGTTTTGTACCCCTTCAGCAATTGTGGTGAAGGTTGAAATATTAGCCAATGTTTTAACTTTGTCGGATGCTGCTATTTTTTCTTTAGCGATTAGACGGTCTAAGTTTTTAGAAATCGTCGCCATCGCGCTTGTCAGCGCTGTTTCATTCACATCGATTAATTGAACTTTAAAGCCTGCTTGCGCAAACGTGTGAGCAATACCATTACCCATGGTTCCGGCTCCAATAACTGCAATGTTCTTCATAAGTATATATTTAAAAACAATCTATAATTTGATACGCGACTCTCAAGGCATCTACGCCATCTCTGAGTGTCACAACAGGTGTAGTGTTGTTGTTTATCGCGTCAGCAAAACTTTCTAGTTCATCTAAAATAGCGTTATTTGGCGTAATTTCGGGGTTTTCAAAATAGATTTGTTTTTTAACGCCTTCGGCATTTTGTAATACCATATCAAAATCTCCTGGGGTTTCTGGAGCATCTTTCATTTTTACGACCTCCACTTGTTTCTCTAAAAAGTCAACACTGATATAAGCATCCTTTTGGAAAAAGCGACTTTTTCGCATATTCTTCATAGAAATACGACTCGCTGTCAGGTTAGCAACACAGCCATTTTCAAACTCAATCCGTGCATTGGCAATATCGGGTGTTTCGCTGATTACAGAGACGCCACTCGCAGTAATGTTTTTTACTGGTGATTTGACGACACTTAATATAATGTCAATATCATGAATCATTAAATCCAAAACCACAGGAACATCGGTTCCACGCGGATTGAATTCAGCCAAACGATGTGTTTCAATAAACATAGGCGATTGGATGTCGTTTTTAACGGCTTTAAATGCGGGGTTAAAACGTTCTACGTGTCCAACTTGTCCTCTAAGGTTGTTTTCAGAAACCAACAAACGAATGTGTTCGGCTTCTTCGATCGTATTTGTAATCGGCTTTTCAATAAAAAGATGCTTTCCTTTAGTGATGGCTTTGATGGCGCACGTATAATGAGAAAGTGTGGGGGTTACAATGTCAACCACATCCACAGCACTTATAAGTGCTTCTAAGGAGTTGAAAAACTTGTATCCAAATTCACTTTCAACTTTTTGTCCATTGGATGCATCTGGGTCATAAAACCCTACAAGTTCATATTTTTCAGATTGCTGAAGGAGTTTAAGATGTATTTTTCCGAGATGACCAGCCCCTAAGACGCCTGCTTTTAGCTTCATAATATGAGTTTTTTTGTAAAATTATGATTTTTTTACAGCATATCTAATATCCTAACAAAATTTTATCAAAAATCAGTTGATTTACTGCTTACTGAAAGTTTTTGAAAACCAACCGTTACGTAGTGAGTGTTTATTGTTATTTTAAATAAGATAAACAATCGATTTTAGTTGCTTTTTCCGATTATTACAAGAAAACGCCCGCTTATTACGTAGATACGCCGTTCGTTACATGGCACTGTTAAAATGAAGTGTAGTGTAATATATTTGTACTCAATGAAATCAATGAAATCAATTAACAAAATTACAATGACTTGTGGCATCCGTTATATTGCTGTTGCTTTTGTGATGTTTTCAGTAACGAATGTATTTTCTCAGGGATTGATAAGTCAATCTCCTAAGTTGATAAAATCGGTACTAACCCATGCAGGTTCAAGTACTGTTTCGTATGAACATTCAGATGCATCAGGCATAACAAGAACCACCAGTGTCCGGCAAAGTATTGGTCAACATGGAACGGTTGGATTGTCAAACACCTCTCTAAGTTCTGTTCAGCAAGGATTTCTAAATCGTATAAATACATTAAAGGTCGACAATACAAATTCTGAATTTGTTAAAACGTTCAATCTGTTATCTATTTTTCCAAACCCATTCAAAGCGTTTGTGAAAGTTAAATTTTCAAAACTGCCCGTACATCCAATATTTATAGAAGTGTTTGATGTGAGAGGGCGTTTGGTTTTAGATCAAGAATTTCAGCCCTCAGATATGATTACAGTACCAACAGAACGTTTAGAAGACGCCAGTTATATGATCCGAGTTTCAAGTGGAAGTCAGGAGTATCTTAAAAAGTTAATTAAAGGAATCAATTAAACGAGTTATATGAATTTGACTGTTTTTAAATATGTTGTATTTTTAGTAGGTGTCTCCGTGAGTTATGCGCAAGATATTTATGTAGAAACGTCTCTTTCAAGTGCTTCGTTTGACGATTTTAAAAGCGATGATGGTGTTAACACGCTTGATAATAAGTATTCGAGGCCCGTTGAATTTGGAATTGGCGTCGGTGCGATTTTGAATGTCACAGACAACAATCGTTTAAAATGGGATTTGGGCTTGAATTTCAATAAATATAAAATCAATACCAGTTTAAATACTTCCATTCCAACGGAGTATAATCTCAACTATGTGTCTTTGAAAACAGGGCCTTATTTTTCATTGATCAATCATTCAAGAGTTAAATTACAGCTTCATGCACACAGTTCTCTAGATCATTTAATTTTCGGATCGAATCAGTATAGCGATGTATATGATGATTTATTGGAGGGGAAAAACTTTAGTAAACTAGTGATGAATTACCATTACGGGGTTGCTGTCGAAATCACGTTAAGTAATTCGAGTTCATTATATATGAGCTATGATTCTAAAAATGGACTTACAAATAGCATTGATGGCGACGAATCCTACCGATTAAATGCAACGTCTATTTTGATGGGATTCCGTTTTAAATTAAATAAACTCTAGATGTTTAGCAAACTTTATAAAAAACAATAATTAAAGACTAATGATGAAAATTCTAAAACAAATAGTAATAGTTTCGATATTCATTTTTATGAGTAAAGGGTTATTCGCTCAGTCTGCAGGAATTAATTACCAAGCATTAATTCTCAATTCTGAAGTCATTCAAATTCCTGGTGCGGATGTTGAGGAAAACCAAGTCGCTTTAGGTCTCGAAGATGTTTCATTTCGTTTTACGATATCAGATGAAACATTTCAAGATTTGTATATTGAAGAACAATCGATTACCACAGATGAAAATGGGATGGTCTCTTTAATAGTTGGTAGTGGAACCCCTTTATTCTCAACTTTTGATGCCATTGTGTGGAATGGAACTCTAAAATATTTGAATATTGAAATTGATATTCACAGTCAAAACCAAGGCTATGTTTTTCTGGATATTCAAAAAATATTGTATTTGCCTCAAAGTGGTACAGGCTCCACAATTGATATTGTAAACGACATGACCAATGTTCCAATGGCTGATAATGATGTTGGGGATATTATTTGGATACTAGATGCGGACGGTCTTGGAAATTCTTCATTAATGGTTTGGGACGGTAATCAATGGCGTCCTGCACAAATGGATTTTGATCCTGAAAACGAATTTGCACTTGTAGTAGCCTTAGACAATAACAATCGAGACCTTCAATTTCCCACGCCCAATACTGGTGAACAAGTTTGGAATCAAGCTTGTGATTGTATTCAAGTTTATGATGGTAATACTTGGACGGATATCAGTTCTTTAGGGGCTATTTCGGCGACTAACGGAATCAATATCGGCGCAAATACGACTATCAAATTTGGAGGCGCACTTGTAGAGCCAACCAAATTGACGACAGATGCCACCAATACACTTTCCATTGACGGATTGCAAGAAACAACGTCGACTATTGATAAAAACATAGTATTGATAGACACAAATTCTGGAGTCATTTCTAGGACGCCTTTAGGCAATGTTTTTCAAGAAGAAGTCACATTAACCATTGCGGCAAATGATGGCCAAAATCAGTTTGCAACCCCTTCACCAATAACAGACGATAAAAAAATTAATATTTACCGCAATGGCGTTCGTATAGGGTTTACGGTAGTCAATAACAATACAATGGTAGAGTTAGAACCTGCTGCTGTTTGCTATGCAGGAGATGAAATAAGAATCATACAATTTACTAATTAATAATCTTTAATAACAATAATAACAATAATAACAAATCTAAACATTATGAGAACACAAAAACCAAACATTATGAAAAACAATTATTTAAAAGGGGGCATACTAGCCCTGATGATGATCGCAGGAACTGCGCTGCAAGCGCAGACGACTGCAACTACAGACGCAGGTCTTGTTAAAGGAGCTGGAGCAGGAGTGTCCGTCAAATTGATAGACAACAAGGGAACTATCAAATACCTACAAACTAACAATGGTATTACATCCATTACCTCTACTACAGCGGGTAGTGCAACTACAACTACTTGGCAATTAGGTGGTAGCTTAGTAGATGACACCTATATTGATGTATCTGGTAAAGTCTTTGGTCTTGATAGGATTGAATTAGTTAATATTGCAACTTCTCAAGCTTCTACAAATGCCACAAATAAATCTGTTCATGGAGGAACAGGGTCAGGTTGGACATTGCTTGTAAGAGATGAATCAACAGGAGATATTAAAAAGTTAAAAGCTACGGATTTGATTGTAAGTGGCTTTGTAGATTACACAGCTGATGCGACAGATGAAAGTAATGGATCTAAAGCGATAACGGCTACTGGAATTCCAGCAACAGCTACGGATAGAGCTAAAATATGGGTGTATCGCAATGGTGCTAAGTTAATTTACGGCGTGGACTTTACTGTTGCGGCTGATGAAGTTACCGTAACGGAAAAATCACCTACTACCGCTGGTAGTGCTGCAACTATATCGATTGCTGGTACTGCTTTTACAGCAAATAATATTGTTCCTACAACAATTGTTGCTGGGACTAGTGTAATTGGAAGCATTGTCGATGGAACGGCGTCAACAAAAGCTACAGTTACTGTAGATGGGTTTTCTTTCACGGCAAATGCCGTTGGAGTAACCACAATAGTAGCAGGAAGTACTATTACTGCTATAGTTGATGGAGTTGGAACATCGACGGATGGTTGGCAATTATATACTGATGATATTTTTGAAATACAGTGGATTAAATAACCCCACACAACTATTTTCTACAACTTAACACAAGTTGTTAATACAATTTTTATATTATATCTCAGCTGCTTTTTATACCAAAAGGAGCAGTTGAGTTTATTAAGAGTTCTACATTTATTTAATACCACTCCCATTTTAAGGGAGAATAGCAGATATCAACAGCCATTTTTAACTTATAAACTATGAAAATTACCTTCACTCTAAACAAATCTAGACGCTATATCATCACACTTTTGGTGGTAGGTTTATTGAGCTTTCAATCGCAGGCTCAAGTTGTTAAGGTCATTGACAGAAAAGGAACTATTACTGATGTCAACAATAATCAAGTAACCACATCGCTCGCTACTGCGAAGCCTACGAATCCAGTAATAGGAGATGTTTGGTTTGAAACTGATACATTGATATCTGAAATTTGGGATGGTACAAACTGGGTAAAAATAAATACATGGCTTGGGTACAAAACTATCCATCATAACCACGCCACAATGCCTCTTGCCATCACACATGCACTTCATAACAATGCAGATATCCATATTGAAGGTGTGGCAGGGCTATCAATTACGAATACAGCTGTAAATGACGGCACAAACTTTTACATAACAAATACAACAGGGGCAGATAAAGCTTTATCTTTTGCAGGATTTACAGGAGCCTTTCTAAGGAATGGAGGTGCGGAAGCAGACCGATCTGTTTACGGTTTAACCCTAAAACCCAATACCCGTTATTTGTGCCATATTACAGAAAATTCAGGATTTTATTTTAACGCAACTGAGGCAGGGGGAAGTGGAGACATTGTGCCACTGTGGAAATCTGACACAAATGGAGGATTATACAGTACCAATGATATTGTAAATTACAACGGGGTTTTATACAAAAATCT
>Ga0209198_1001785_pt1 | contig 15787 bp, 12 predicted proteins | sample COGITO_mtgs_1105_2_FD_184804 | JGI IMG/M metagenome (GOLD analysis project Ga0209198, IMG submission 184804) | Pelagic marine microbial communities from North Sea - COGITO_mtgs_110519 (SPAdes) (version 2) | ecosystem: Environmental > Aquatic > Marine > Epipelagic ...
TGTGTTGACGGTGTCAGCTACGCCCCGCACGGCATTCCGAACGTCAGCGCGCTTGGCCCGGATATTTACCTGTTTTCAGCCTATAAAACGTTCGGCCCGCACCAGGGGATTATGGTCGTTCGTCATGAACTCGCCGATGCGCTCCCATCGCAGGCGCACTACTTCAACGCAGGGTATCGAACCAAAAAATTCACCCCCGCCGGTCCCGACCACGCCCAAATCGCGGCCAGCGCCGGAATGGTGGATTACATTGAGGCACTGTACGCGCATCACTTTAGCGGTGCTGCTGAAGCGTCGCTCACGGCAAAGACCGAAGCGGTTCATGACCTGTCTCGCGCCTACGAGACTGAGGCTCTGCAGCCCCTATTGGACTATCTCGCCGACCGAAATTCTGTCCGCTTGATCGGCCCAAAAGAAGCAGCGGCGAAGGCACCAACAGTCGCTGTCCACTCCCAAACGCGCGCCGAAACCCTAGCGGCAGCCCTAGCGAGCCGGGGGGTTATGGCCGGGGGTGGTGATTTCTACGGCGTTCGATGCCTAGAAGGGCTGGGTATCGATCCAGACCACGGCGTGCTGCGGCTATCCTTTGTCCACTACACCCGCAAAGAAGATGTCACAGCACTGATTGGCGCGCTCGACGAAGTCCTCTAACGCCGTACCCCGCCCCGTTAAACGAGGTCGGGATCCACACCATCGAGTTGGAACCGTCCCATGCTGCCGTCTCCATTCAGGTCAAACTCGAACGTGTCCTCCCAAGGGGCCAAAGCGTCGTCAGACTTACCAACCTTAGTCGCTCGGCCAACTTCTTGACCGCTGCTATCAAAGTGCCGGACTTGGTAATCATCGACCCCGCGACGCGGCGCGTTGGACAAGACATCATAACCGCCATCGGTGTTTTCTTCGGCGTGCTCAAAATCAAACCGACTGCTTTGTTGAACCAGCCGGCCACGTGTGTCTATCAGGTCGATCTCCCCGCCGCCGTTATCACTAATTGAATACCCGCCTGCTGTCGAACTGCTCAGGGTCACATTCCCGATGCTTTCGATTTCGTTGAGGGTGTGTCCGATCGTGCCATCTGCGTTCAGATCGGCTTCGAAATCGTCTTCCCAATCAATCAAACGGGCGTCCGAGCGGCCAATTTTAGTCGCTCGGCCAACTTCTTGACCGCTGCTGTCAAAGTGCCGGACTTGGTAATCATCGACCCCGCGACGCGGCGCGTTGGACAAGACATCATAACCACCGTCAGTGTTTTCTTCGGCGTGATCAAAATCAAACCGGCTGCTTTGCTCTATCACTCGCCCCCGCGTGTCCGTCAGGTTGATCTCCCCGCCGCCGTCGTGGCTGATTGAATACCCGCCTGTCGTCGAACTGCTCAGGGTCACATTCCCGATGCTTTCGATTGCGTTGAGGGTGTGTCCGATCGTGCCATCTGCGTTCAGATCCACTTCGAAATCGTCTTCCCAATCGGCCAAACGGGCGTCAGAGCGGCCAATTTTAGTCGCTCGGCCAACTTCTTGACCGCTGCTATCAAAGTGCCGAACTTGGTAATCATCGACCCCGCGACGCGGCGCGTTGGACAAGACATCATAACCACCATCGGGGTTTTCTTCGGCGTGCTCAAAATCAAACCGGCTGCTTTGCTTTATCACCCGCCCCCGCGTGTCCGTCAGGGTGATCTCCCCGCCGCCGTCGTGGCTGATCGAATACCCACCAGCGGTCGAACTGCTCAGGGTCACATTCCCAACGCTTTCGATTTCGTTGAGGGTGTGTCCGATCGTGCCATCTGCGTTCAGATCGGCTTCGAAATCGTCTTCCCAATCGGCCAAACGGGCGTCAGAGCGGCCAATTTTAGTCGCTCGGCCAACTTCTTGACCGCTGCTGTCAAAGTGCCGAACTTGGTAATCATCGACCCCGCGACGTGGCGCGTTGGACAAGACATCATAACCGCCATCGGTGTTTTCTTCGGCGTGCTCAAAATCAAACCGGCTGCTTTGCTTTATCAGCCGTCCGCGCGTGTCTGTCAGGTCGATTTCACCGCCGCCGTCGTGGCTGATTGAATACCCGCCTGTCGTCGAACTGCTCAGGGTCACATTCCCAACGCTTTCGATTTCGTTGAGGGTGTGTCCGATCGTGCCATCCTCGTTCAGATCGGCTTGGAAGTCGTCTTCCCAATTAATCAGCAGGGTATCGGAAGTGCCAAGGTTGGTTGGTCGCCCGACGGCATTCCCTTGCCCATCAAAATGATGAACTTTGAACAGCGCATCACCCCTACGGTCTGCGCTCTGTTCTAGGGCAATGAACCCACCGCCACTGTCGCCTTCGGCTTGGACCAGCGCAGTGCTCTTCGAGATCAACCCGCCGCGGCTATCGCGCAGCTCAATGGGACCGCCGCTGCTCCCTTGCACCTCATAGCCCAGCCACGGAATGGAACGCAGCTCGACACTGCCATAGGCTTCGAGGGTCTGGTCGTCTCCATATTCAACAACGAAATACAGTTCGTTGTTCGCATTGATGTCATTCCATTCGCCCGGAACCCCGATGTAAGGCGGGGAGAGATAGGGCCAAGACTCAAGCGCGATCCCCAAGGCATCCTGCTGACCTTGATAATCGTCCGGTTCGCCGGGATGATTGGTGCTCCCCTGCCCCCAATTGGAGAAAGTGTCGTCAAACGACTCACCGTTTGACCATTCCCAGTTTCCCTCAGAGGCAAAATCACCCGCGCCAGCCCAAAAGTAAGCCGCATCACCGCCATCCGGTGCGTAAGACTCCAACGAGGCAGACGGATTGGCTTGAAACCACGTTTCAACCATTCCATAGACCGCGCTGGCTTCTGAAGCGTCAGTCAGAACCGCCAGATAGCCCCCTTGCGCGCGGGCGTAAGCCTCCGCAGCACTGAAGGTCATGGTGGAAGCCGTGAACAACTCGTAAGTGACACCGTTGTGAACGACCTCTGTCGGGGCCGTTCCTTCGTCAACGTCCGTCACCGTAATCGTCACAGCCTGCGTGGCCGTTCCGCTGTTGCCATCGCTGACCTGCAGCTCAAGCTGATAATCGTTATCGCCATCTTGCGAAGCTTGGGCTTCGAAATCCGGCGCGTTCTGAAACGTCACGGCACCGCTGGTCGGATTGATGGTAAACGCGCCCTGATCAGCACCGCCAGAAATTGCGAACGTCAGCGGGTCAGAGTCTGCGTCGTTTGCCTGAGCCGTGTAAGCAACGCCAGTCCCATTTTCGGCAAAATCCACGGCAGTCACAGACGTAAACGCTGGAACACTGTTTTCCGTGACATCCGTCACGGTGATCGTCACAGCCTGCGTCGCCGTTCCGCTGTTGCCATCGCTGACTTGCAGCTCAAGCTGATAATCGTTGTCGCCATCTTGCGAGGCTTGGGCTTCGAAATCCGGCGCGTTCTGAAACGTCACGGCACCGCTGGTCGGATTGATGGTAAACGCACCCTGATCAGCACCGCCAGAAATTGAGAACGTTAGCGGGTCAGAGTCTGCGTCGATTGCCTGAGCCGTATACGCAACGCCAGTCCCATTTTCGGCAAAATCAGCTGTCGTGCTTGAGGTGAATTGAGGGGCGGCATTGGCTTGCCCTTCATCAACAACATTCGTGACACTGACGGTGACGGTCTGGGTCGCTGTTCCACCGTTGCCATCGCTGACCTCAATCTCCACCACGTAATCATTATTGTTGGCTTGCGATCCAAAGGCTTCATAATCCGGTGGCGCGACAAAAGTCAGCTGACCGCCGGCACTGTCGATGCTGAAATCTCCCGCATCTGCGCCGCCGGAAATGGAATAGATGAGATTATCTTGGTCACTGTCTGTTGCAGCGGCCGTGTAGACGACACCCGTTCCGTTTTCGGCAAAGTCTGCCGTCGATCCTGACGTGAACACCGGGGCGTTGTTTGACGCCACCGCGCTCATTACCGTTGCGTAGGAGTAGGTTTGACCATCGAAAACAAAGTTTTCAACGCTTGAGTCGACCGCGCTGGTTTCAGCCCCATCGACAACCGTCAAAACCCCTGCTGGCGCGGTGAAAGTATAGGAGTCAAAGGATGACTCGAAATACACGTGATCGTTTCCCGGCCCGCCGATATAGGTGTTAGAGCCGCCGCCATGATGGATATTGTCGTTACCGCCGCTGCCATCGATGACGTTATCGAGGGCGTTGCCATAAATGGCGTCAGCAGCCGATCCACCGGTTGCGTTCTCAATTTCCACGTCCGCTGGCAGGGTGACACCGCCATAAACCGTGCCGATGTGCGATACGTGGCCGGCACCGTTTTCCGCTTGCGAGATCGAGGCTTGGCGCAGATCAATGGTTGACGTCGATCCGGTGGTGTTGACGATTGTATCGACGCCAGACGAGTCCCAGATTGCCTGGAAATCCACACCCTCCGAATTCCCAAACGGCAGTGGAAACGAGGATGGACCCTCGTTGTGAGCCCCTGCGCCGTATAATTGCTGCAGGATCGCCACGTCCAAGTTCATTGGCGTTGATTGCCACCCATAGGACGCGCTGTTCGAAGTCCCCTTCACCTCGGGCCAACCATCATAGTAGCTCATGGTGGTAAAGACGCCCTGGTTAAGGTCAAAATTGCCGGGGTTTTGATTGTTAGAAACGCCCGGCAAGACTGATGAGGAACCGCCCGTGTCGTGCGGGTGCGCCAACCCAAAGCCATGACCAAATTCATGGATCAGCGTGATGAAGCCATAGCCGCCTTTCTCAAGGCCACCGCCTGAATTGCTCGACCACCCATAGCCATCGCGATTAAAGAAACCATAGCCTTCGAAATTTTCATCGGGCGGGAACATCATCCCCAAAGCACCGCCCATAAGGACGTTTGACCCCGTTGAATCAAGCAGGTGCAAAACGAATTCGGCGTCATTGATGTTGTCGGTGTAGGCAATGGTAAGGTCGAGGGCATCGCTGAAGGTTGTAAGTGCGAGCTTTGCCTGCTCGATCTCGTAGGCATTCCAATCCACGACATAAGCGCCGTCTGGCATGTACCCGGGGGTTCCGCCCGGCACAAAGTGGACATTGACCACCTTGTTTGTCAGATCCATCTTGCTGCCCCAATGCAAGGCCTGCAGCGGGTTGCTCAAGTTTAGCCCAGAGGACGACATCGCCGCTTCATTGGGCGCCAGCGCATCGGTGGTTGCTGCACGCGCCGCAGAAGCACAGGCGCCGCAAGCGCAGCCGTCTTCGTGAGCCAAGTCGGCAGAGAATGTATCAACCGCAGCCGAAACCAAGGAGTTGTCCCCGGCTGGTGCATCTGTTGTCTCACACGACCCGCATTCGCAAGCGCCTAAGCAGGCTTCGCCATGCCCGACGACAGTGGGGCTTTCCAATCCAAGGCCCGTGTAGACAGCGTCCTGAGCCTTCGACAGGGCTTCTGCCGGATTACTCACCAAAGGGGAGATACGCATCGCCTAGCACCCTCAAATACTAATGAATATCAACTGGATGTTCACTATATGCGATTTTGTTTATGGCGTTGTAAAGGCGAATCGGCTTAAATTGATAGGTAGAGAGAGGTTATAGCTATTTTTGATTGTGTTTTAGGGGTCAATTCTTCTAGTTTTCTAATATTTTTTGCGTCTTTTCCCCAATATTCCGATACATCTCAGGCTTTTTGACGAATCACCAAAATGTGAATAATCGAATTTTTAACGCTATCAGATTGTTTACCGCGCGAATCAAGCTCATCGCTCAAATTGTACAGATTAAGTGTCTGAATTATTTGATTTTCAGGGAATTTACTGAAGGTCAAAAGCGGGGAATGCAGAACTTCCTGCGCGCACCCAAAATACCGCCCGAACAGCACGCGCCAAATGCAATATGACTACCGCTCTCAGGGCGCTAATCTATCTTAGGTCTAGGCAAAAAATGCAGAGGACGTGGCGCTGGGTTACGCTGGCACAAGCACGCCATTGGTTTGCGGCCAGGATCGCTGAGGTGCGAGGCGCAAATGCGTTCGCCGGGAGATGATATGTGCGGGGAAGAATGGTGCTGCTGGGGAGATTCGAACTCCCGGCCTCGTCATTACCAATGACGTGCTCTACCCCTGAGCTACAGCAGCACCGTTTGATGGGTGCGGTATTGCCACCTTCGCCCCTGACGCGCAAGACTTTACCCATGCGCCTTGGGAAGCACGGCTATCTGTTGAAAAGCGGAACCATGCAGGCCGAAAATATCTTTGATGCTGTCCTTTGAGCGCGGAGACGCCGTTTTCTGTTTCCAAATGGACCGCGCGGCACCGAAAACCTTGTCTTCTCAAGCCACTGCGGACGCCTTCACGCCGCACCCAGCGCCTTAAACTCCTGCGTTGAAGAGAAAATTTCCACAGGCAATCGACTTGACCAAAGCCGCTGGCTACCGCACTCCCTTCTCACATTATGGGGAACGAAAAAGCCAAGTCTGATAGCCGCGCGGATCGGCTCGCCGATGCACTCCGCAACAACCTTCGACGCCGGAAGGCGCAAGGGCGTGCGCGGAGTGCTGAAGAAATCGCGCAGGATCCTTCTGACTCCCCCGAAACCGAACCATCGGAGTAACCAAGCTGTGGGCATCCTTCCCGATCACAAGATTCGTGACTTTGCGAACCAGGGCATGATTGAGCCTTTTGTCGAAGCCCAGAAGCGTGAAGGCATGATTTCCTATGGGTTGAGCTCCTACGGTTACGATGCGCGGGTTGCTGAAGATTTTCGGATTTTCACCAATATCGATTCAGCAATCGTTGACCCCAAGGAATTCTCCAACGACAGCTTCGTTGAGCGCCAGACCGATGTCTGCATCATTCCACCGAACTCATTTGCGTTGGCACGGACGGTGGAATATTTCCGCATTCCGCGTGATGTGTTGGTGGTCTGCGTGGGTAAATCCACTTATGCCCGCTGCGGTATCATTGTGAATGTCACGCCTTTGGAGCCTGAGTGGGAAGGCCATGTGACGTTGGAGTTTTCCAATACGACCCCCCTGCCTGCGAAGATTTACGCCAATGAAGGGGCGTGCCAGTTCTTGTTTTTCCAAGGCGATGAGCCGTGCGAAGTGTCCTATGCCGACCGCGCCGGGAAATACATGGGCCAAACGGGCGTGACGCTACCGCGCCTCTAACACTCGGTTCTAGTGGTTGCCTAAACTGCTCAATCTTTGCATGAAGACGTCATATCAAAAGGTCTGGCGCCTGCTAGGGAAATGCCTGACCATTTTCCTGAGAGAGATCGAGCAAACACGATGGCTGAAATTGTTGTTTCTGGCGGCCAAAGGCTAAACGGTGAAATCCCGGTATCGGGTGCAAAGAACGCAGCGCTCCCCCTGATGGCAGTGACCCTGCTGACATCCGAACCGGTCACGCTGACCAACTGTCCCGACCTATACGACATCGGCACGCTGACAAACGTGCTGCGCGGGCATGGCGCAGAAATCGATGCGTCGCGCATCGGCGAAGGCGCGGGTTCCGGCCTGCCTGTGCTGCATATGCACACGCCAGAAATCAAATCCATCGTTGCACCCTACGACCTCGTAAGCCAAATGCGCGCCTCGATACTGGTGCTTGGCCCTTTGCTAGCCCGAGAAGGCAAAGCCGAAGTGAGCCTGCCCGGTGGCTGCGCCATTGGTTCACGCCCGGTTGATTTACACCTGATGGGGCTGGAAGCCATGGGCGCGACTATTGCGCTGCGCGACGGCTATGTGGTTGCCGAAACGCCCCAAGGCGGAAAAGGCCGGTTACAGGGCGCGAAAATCAACTTTCCGAAAGTCTCCGTTGGCGCGACTGAGAACCTGGTCATGGCGGCGACATTGGCGGAAGGCCGCACGGAAATGTTCAACGCCGCCCAAGAGCCGGAAGTTGTGGATCTGTGTCACTGCTTGATCAGCATGGGCGCGGAGATTTCTGGTGTGGGAACGAGCCACTTGATCATTGATGGCGTAGACCGCTTGAGCGGCACACAGCATCAAGTGGTCGCCGATCGCATCGAAGCGGGAACCTTTGCGGTCGCTGCGGGCATGACCGGCGGGGAGCTCATTCTGAAAAACGGGAAGCTCGAGCATTTGGGCAGTCTTGCCACCGTGCTGGAAGCCAGTGGCGTGGTTTGCACCCAAGTCGCAGGCGGCATCCATGTGGTTTCAACCCAAGAGCGCCCGAACAGCGTCAACGTCACCACCGAGCCCTACCCCGGCTTCCCCACGGACCTGCAAGCGCAAACCATGTCGCTGATGGTTGTTGCGCGCGGAATGGCGGTCCTGACGGAAACGATCTTTGAAAATCGGTATATGCACGTGCCAGAGCTGATCCGCATGGGGGCCAATATCGAAGTTGATGGCCGTGTCGCCGTGGTGCGCGGTGTCGAAAAGCTGTTCGGAGCGCCCGTCATGGCAACGGATTTACGGGCGTCAGCGTCTTTGATTCTGGCTGGCTTGGCCGCAGAAGGCGAAACGCGTCTGAGCGATATTCACCACCTCGATCGCGGTTACGAACGCATCGAAGCGAAGTTATCGGCGGTCGGTGCGACCATTGAACGACAAGAGTAGGCGGACGAGGGACGTATGGCACCCAACCAAAGACTGAAAATTCTCGGGCGCGAAAGCCGCGATATTGTCATGCTATCAGGGCTGGTGCAGGACGCGATTTTTGTTCCAACGGATATGACAATCGAAGACGAAAAGCGCCGGTTCGTGGCTGTGCTGAACCGATTTCAGTGGGACCGCGCGGCGCGCTTGGACGCGCAGGATCAGGACGCCGGCGCCGCTGATGCAAAGTTTCAAGACGACATATCCAGCGGCTACACCCGCAGCTTCGCCGCGTTGACGGTCGAGGGCATCACGGGCGCCCGGACCAAATCCATCAAACGAGGCTCAAGCGACCAGTTTGTGTCCATCATGGCGCTGGTTCCCGATGAAAAAGGGCTAACCATCGTCTGCTCCGGCGAAGCGGCTATCCGCTTGTCCGGCAGCAATTTGCGTGTATTTCTTGAAGATCTGGGCGAGCCATGGCCAACCCAGCGGAAACCAGAACACGGCGACGACCTCGCCGCTATCGTCCGCGATGCGCCGGCGGTGAGTCAGGGAGACTAAGAACCCATGAGTGATCCCCTTGTACTGGCCCTGCCAAAAGGGCGATTGGCCGGTGATTGTCAGCCTGTTCTCGAAGCCATCGGAGCTGCGCCTGAAGCCGCATTTCACGACAAGCAAGACCGGCGACTGCGGTTCGGCACCAGCTCCCCCGAGATTGATTTGATCCCCGTTAAGCCCTTTGATGTTGCGACATTTGTGGGCTTTGGTGGTGCTCAGTTGGGCGTTGTCGGCGCCGACGTTCTCGCAGAGTTTGACTATTCCGAACTCTACGTTCCGGTTGATTTAGGCTTTGGCGCGTGCCGTCTGTCGGTTGCAGGACCGCAAGCCAGTCTGGACGCTGTCCCGCTGGCAGGCCGCTCCCACCTGCGCGTTGCAACAAAATACCCAAACGTCACACGAAAGCACTTTGCGACAAAGGGGATCCACGCGGAGTGCATCAAGCTCAACGGCGCCATCGAATTGGGTCCAATGCTGGGCATGGCGTCGCGGATCGTTGATCTCGTGTCAACGGGCACAACATTGAAGATGAACGGGCTGATCGAAGAAGAAGTCATCTTGCACTCTACGGCTCGACTGGTGGTCAACCGTTCGGCGCTGAAAACAGATTCACAGCGCATTCTGAAATGGATTAATGCTTTCCGTGACGCGGTTCGAGAAAGCCAGAGCAGAGAGACGGCATAAATGGTGTTTTGGCTGAACCAAAGCGACGCAGACTTCGAAAGTCGCTTTCAAGAGTTCCTGTCGCTCAAACGCGAAGTGTCCGTTGATGTTGATACGGTCGTCGCAGACATCATTCAGGATGTGCGGGCAAAGGGTCATGCAGCCGTCGCGACTTATACTCAGCAGTTTGACAAGCTGGACGTGAGCCGCACAGCGCGCTTCACCGACGCGGAAATTCAGGCGGCTGTTGAGGCGGTGGACGCCGATGACCGCGCCGCGCTCGAACTGGCCATTGCCCGCGTGCGATCGTTCCACGAACGCCAACGCCCAGCGGATGAAGCCTACACCGACGACGTAGGGGTTGAGCTTGGGTGGCGATGGACCTCGGTTTCTGCGGCTGGAATCTACGTGCCCGGCGGACAGGCGGCTTACCCCTCGTCCGTCTATATGAACGCCATCCCAGCCAAAGTCGCAGGCGTGCCGCGGATCGCCATGTGTGTTCCCACGCCCAATGGGGCGGTGAACAAACTGGTTCTAACGGCTGCATTCTTGTGCGGGGTTACTGAGATTTACCGGATTGGCGGCGCGCAGGCCGTCGCAGCGCTGGCCTATGGTACCGAGGACATCGCCCCCGTCGATAAGATCGTCGGCCCCGGCAACGCCTTTGTCGCCGCTGCAAAACGGCGGGTTTTTGGGCAAGTGGGCATCGACATGATTGCCGGCCCATCGGAAATCTTGGTTGTGGCGGACAAGGATAATGATCCAGCGTGGATCGCGGCTGATTTGCTGTCACAGGCTGAACACGACGCGGATGCGCAATCCATTTTGGTGACAGACGATGCGCCGTTTGCCCAAGCGGTTGCCGACGCCGTAGAGAGCCAGCTGAAGACCCTGCCCCGTGCCGAAATTGCCGGTGCGAGTTGGGCAAACAATGGCGGGATCATTCTGGTTGACGACGTCAACGCGTGTGAAGCGTTGGTTGATCGACTGGCCCCTGAGCATCTGGAAATCGCCACGGAAGACCCGAAGGCACTGTTTGGTAAAATCCGGAATGCCGGGTCTGCGTTCCTCGGACGCTTTACGCCGGAGCCCATGGGCGACTACATCGCCGGCCCCAACCACGTGCTGCCAACCGCGCGCGCCGCGCGCTATGCGTCAGGCTTGGGCGTCTTGGACTTCATGAAGCGCACAACCTTTCTGGGCCTGTCACCCGATGCACTGGCGACCTTGGGCGGACCTGCGCGCCGGTTGGCTGAAGCCGAAGGGCTGGGGGCGCACGCGCGTTCGATCGCTATTCGTGGTAATCGGTAACCATGAGCAACAAACTTGCCGCCGTTGAACTTGCCGATGTGTTCAATGCTCACCTCTCCCCCGAGGCGCAGCAAGAGCAGCAAATCGCCATTTTTGATCTGGTTGAAGATAACGTTTTCAAACCCGCAGCCTTTGCGGATCAAGGGCCATTCAAGCTCAAACTCAACGAGCACGAAGGCAAGCTGGTTTTTGAAATCGCGCCAGTGGAAGGGGAGGAAAAGCCGTATTTCCTGCTGATCTCACTGAGCACATTTAAAGGCCCACTCGCCGAATATTTCGATATTTGCACCGCTTACAATGACGCCATTCACACGGCCTCCGCTGCGCGGATTGAGTCGATCGATATGGCGCGCCGAGGCGTTCACAATGACGTCGCAGAACTGCTGATGGATCGGTTAGAGGGTAAGGTAGACACCGATTTAAACACCGCACGGCGGCTCATCACGCTGCTCTTTGCGCTTTATCTTGGCCGGAAGGATACCCTGACATGAGTAACCTGCCCGGATCGGTTTTGTTTCTGTGCACCCGCAATGCCATTCGCAGCCCCTTGGCCGAAGGTTTGATGAAGCAAGAATTGGCGCTGGCCAACCAACGGGGTGTCTTTGTCGCCTCGGCGGGCCTTTACCCGACCGATATTGACGGTTTTGTGGTTTCTGTATTGGGCGAGCAAGACGTGGATATGCACCGCCATCAATCGCGTCCGTTCGATGCGCATTCGGACGGGGGATACGATCTGATCATCGCCTTGTCCAAGCAAGCCGAAGGCGAAGCGCTTGACGCGATGCGCGCACAAGCGACCGATGTTGAAAGTTGGGATGTCCTCGACCCCAGCTTGGTCGATGGGACACGGGACATGAAATTAGACGCGTATCGCGAAACCCGAGACCAAATTCGCGCTAAGATCAGAGAACGCTTTGATTTTTCTTGATAATCACCTGTTTTGCGTCCCTGCACCTTGACCTTAGCGGCCCCATGCCCCTATTTGCCAGCACACACCGGCGGATTGTTTCGCCGTGGAAAACCGGCGGATTGTTTCGCCGCGCAAAACCGGCGGACTATCTCGCCGTGGAAAACAAGGTAAGTAAAGCCACACATGGCAAAAGAAGATCTGATCGAATTCACAGGCGAAGTGCTGGAAATCCTGCCAAACGCCATGTTCAAGGTGAAGTTGGACAACGACCACCAAATCTTGGCCCATACGTCCGGGAAAATGCGGAAGAACAAAATCCGCGTCCTGGCAGGCGATCGTGTGCAAGTCGAAATGACACCATACGATTTGTCCAAGGGGCGGATTACCTTCCGCTACAAATAGATGCGACTCATCCTCGGCAGCGCCAGCCCTCGCCGGAAAGAGCTTTTGGCGAAGATCGGCGTTGTGCCTGATGACATCGTGCCTGCGGACATTGATGAAACACCACAGGACGCCGAAACACCGCTGGTGTACGTCGAACGTCTTGCACGCGAGAAAGCCCGCGTGATTGGTCAAGCCAACCCCGATGCCGCCGTGCTTGCCGCGGATACCACCGTGGCGGTGGGGCGTCGCATCCTCGAAAAACCCAATGATGCCGATCAAGCCCGAGCGTTTTTGAAGCTGCTCAGCGGTCGTCGCCATCGTGTTTACACCGCTCATGCGCTCGTAAAACCCGATCAGACCATCAGCAGCCAAGTGTCCCTGACCCGCGTTGCGATCAAGCGGCTGACTCAAGAAGAAATCGACTGGTACATGGGAACCGACGAATGGCAGGGGAAAGCCGGGGGCTATGCCATCCAAGGCGCCTTTGGCCGGTTTGTTCCTTGGATCAACGGCTCCTACACCAATGTCATGGGCCTTGATCTTGCCGTGACACATGGACTGCTAACCGGCGCAGGCTACCGCTTATGAAAACGCTCTACGTTATCGATGGACCAAACCAGCGTGACCTGATCATCAAAGACGGCGCGCCCCATGACCTCGAAGCCCCTGTGACTCACCGGGTCATCGACTGGCCGTGGATGCGCCCTTGGTCCTCGCCCTATGGACCGGGTGCCAAGTTGTGGGCGCGTGTGCAAGAAGTATCCAAGCCCTTGGGTGTCGCCTTTTTGGATACGGGCAAAGCGATCCCGCCGCGCCTGTCCCAAGGCACCAACGCCGACCTTCGCACGATGGTTCCGCTGAAAGAACGCGCGAATATCCGCGAGGGGTCTTGGGTTTGTGTCGAAATCATCGCCGATGCCCGGGAAGACAAAGGGCCACGGGGTCGCTTGATCCCGCCGATCCCTGAAGTCGCCTCCTCCAAAGGAAAAGCCCAACTGCTCCGCCCCGCGGCAGATCCGCTGACCGCTTTGCTGGAAACCGTGGATGCCGTTGTTTGTCACAGCAAGCCAGAAGCCGTTGCGGCAATCCGGCAAGCGCGGGCCGAGATCGCGATCGACTTTTTCACCGCCGACGGAATTGACGCATCCGACCCCTGTTGGAACGTCATCGACGGCATGACCGTTGCGCTTCCTGGCGGTTTGTCGCTGCTGGTTGAGCCCGGTTTTACCGGAACCATGATGGACGTGAACGCAACCGTTCGGGCGTCGGAGCGGTTGGAGACAAACACGCGCGCAGCAAGTGAAATTGCGCGCGTCATCGCCGCGCTGAATCTGGGTGGGTTGATCGTTATCGACTTCCTCAATCTGGAAACCAAGGCTGAGCGGGCGCTGCTGACCGAACACTTGCGAGACGCGCTGGTTCATCCCGTATGCCAATCCGATGCGGAACCGGTGAACCACTTGGGCATTGGCTTGGTCACCCGTGCGCGCCGTGGTTTTTCGATCCCCGAGCAACAGCGGGCTCTGCTGCAGATTCAGGATCGCGTTCCCCTGCCCTATGCCACCGCGCGGGCGGCGTCCGTCGATGGCTGATGTTGCACCGATGAAAGCCCCGAACTCACCAGCCTGCCCCACGTGCGGCAAGCCGGAGACCGAAGCGGCGCGTCCGTTTTGCTCTGATCGGTGTCGAGATGTTGACCTGAACCGTTGGCTAACAGGCGCTTACGCCATCCCCGCGGTCGAAGAGCCTGACCCCGATGAGGATGGAGAACGGGGCGAGGTTCTACCGCTCAACCCTGAGGCTTAGACGTTGGTTGTTACGCCTATGCTTTTCGCGCACAAGCGGCATTCCGGCGCTTAAAAAATCCGCTCTTGTTCTCAGCGCAACAGGGGTCTAAACAACTGCATCACACGCGGGGAGCAGAGTCACAAGACTCACCACCAACACCCTGCCGTTCGGTTGCCGAAGTAGCTCAGTTGGTAGAGCAACGGATTGAAAATCCGTGTGTCCCCAGTTCGAATCTGGGCTTCGGCACCATTTCTTCAATAAAATCAATGATTTAAACCGCCTCAGCTTTTGCTTTGACACACAAAATCAAAAGCACACCTTACGCACAGTTTTTTCACCGTTTCTAAGTCTGGCTTTGTAAAACACTGTGTTGAACACAGTGTTTGAAAACTGTGGTGACAAACTAGTGTTTTAGGGTCTGTTCTTTTGCTGACTTCAAGGAAATCGTTTGCGGCTCAACCACTGCCATTTTCGCCCAACCAGCTGATAATTGGCCTAACACCAGTCTTGGCTTGAAACCCTCTTATGTGAAGGCCAAGGCCTTTGATCTATGTCCCAGACGATGCTGGTGGTGGATGCCCGTGGTCGGGTCTGAACACGACATAAAGGTTGGAAACGACCAAAGCGCCGATGACTATTGCGCCGCCAAAAAACGTCATGGCTCCCGGGTATTCTCCAATGATCATCCACACAAGTATGGGGGCTAAAACGGATTCAAGCAGAACCAGTAGAGAGACCTCCGCTGAGCTAATGAACCGCGGGCCAATTGCCAGTAAGCAGGACGCCGCGCCGATAAATATCCCGTGACCTAAAAACAAGTACCATTGGTCATTAAAGGCGATCATTGGCGCACTGAACAGACCCATGATTAAGGCTGAACCGATATATGCCACTGGGATCGCGGGAACCATAGATATGCCCTTAGCCTTTCGAACGGCGGTCAGTGCGCCAGCATAAGCAGCAGAAATATAAAAGGCCCAAAGGTCACCCTTCCATGACGCTATTTCCGACTCCCCAGAGCCGTATGCGATGATTCCCAAACCGATAAGGACAGGGATCATGGTCAGAACCATGCGCCGCTGGATCCGCTCAGACAAAAAAAGCCAACTGAAAAACGCAGCGAAAATCGGCATGGACGCAAAGATAAAGACCACGTTAGCCACACTGGTATTATTGACGGCGAGCACAAACGCCGGTGCCGTGGTCGCCATCAGAAGCGTGTAAGCCAATCCTGGCCAGCCAGACTGCAGCAATTTCCTGAAGGGCTGTAGGCCTTGGACAAGCAAAATGACACTCGCGATCAGTCCACCTGCAAACACGGCTCGCCAGAAAGCCGTGACAATCGAATCAGCTGAAATCAAGCGGACAAACAATGAGTCTGGAACGACTAACAGTACCCCCGTAGCAGTAATCAAAATTCCTTTGAGTTGATGGTTCATTCGAATCAATCCCGATGCTTCTCCCCACAGATACGCCAGCACGCTCTCTGAGCCACCTGAAGTTTCCGCCTAGATTACTCGCTCGCTAGCCCGCCTGATCGGGGTTCGCTCCACCCAATTCAATGGTGATTATCTGAGTCGAAAAGCTTAACGCCGATTGCGAGCTTGGTCCAAAGCGGGCAGTTGTCTCATTTAACAATCAAGGCTCGCC
>Ga0209198_1001817_pt1 | contig 15554 bp, 17 predicted proteins | sample COGITO_mtgs_1105_2_FD_184804 | JGI IMG/M metagenome (GOLD analysis project Ga0209198, IMG submission 184804) | Pelagic marine microbial communities from North Sea - COGITO_mtgs_110519 (SPAdes) (version 2) | ecosystem: Environmental > Aquatic > Marine > Epipelagic ...
CAAATGTTTTTATTGGAAACAATGTGAGGATAGGAAAAGCTTGCTTGATTCATCCAAATGTTACGATTTATGACAATACCGTTATTGGTGATAATGTAGTGATTCATGCAAATACTGTTTTAGGTGCTGATGCATTTTACTACAAGAATAGACCAGAGGGCTTCGATCAGTTAATCTCAGGAGGTAGAGTAATTTTAAAAGACAACGTTCACATTGGAGCTTCTTGTACTATAGATAAAGGAGTTACAGGAGATACAACGATTGGGAATGGAACAAAAATAGATAATCAGGTTCATGTTGGTCATGACACTAAGATTGGAAAAAAATGTCTAATAGCCTCACAAACCGGTATTGCTGGTTGTGTAACCATTGAAGACGAAGTAACCCTCTGGGGACAAGTAGGAACCAACAGTGGAATTACCATTGGAAAAGGTGCTGTTATTTTAGGCCAGACAGGAGTAACAAAATCAATTCCAGGAGGTAAGACTTATTTTGGAACACCTATATCAGAATCACGAGAAAAGTTAAAAGAGTTAGCGTATTTAAAGAGATTAATGAGAGAAGAAAAGAAAAGATAATTTTCTTTTTTTGCTTCAAACAATAAAGTATTTTTGCACAAATTATCAGATAAATTTATAACATGAGTGTTTTAGTAAATAAAGATTCAAAAATTATTGTTCAAGGTTTTACAGGTGGTGAAGGAACATTTCACGCAGGTCAAATGATTGATTACGGAACAAATGTAGTAGGAGGAGTTACTCCAGGAAAAGGAGGTCAAGAACATCTTGGAAAGCCGGTATTTAACACGGTTAAAGAATCAGTAGAGAAAGTTGGAGCAGATACTTCCATAATTTTTGTACCACCTGCTTTTGCTGCAGATGCAATTATGGAATCTGCGGATGCTGGAATCAAAGTAATCATTTGTATTACAGAAGGGATTCCTACAGCTGATATGGTAAAAGTGAAAGCATACATCGATGGTAAAGATTGCACATTGGTTGGTCCAAACTGCCCAGGTGTAATTACTCCTGATGAGGCAAAAGTTGGTATTATGCCAGGATTTATCTTCAAAAAAGGTAAAGTTGGAATCGTTTCTAAATCAGGAACATTAACCTATGAAGCTGCCGATCAAGTTGTAAAACAAGGATACGGAATTACGACAGCAATTGGTATTGGAGGAGATCCAATTATTGGTACGACAACAAAAGAAGCTGTTGAATTATTAATGAATGATGACAAAACCGAAGCAATTGTAATGATTGGTGAAATCGGAGGTCAATTAGAGGCAGAAGCTGCAAAATGGATCAAAGCTGATGGGAATAGAAAGCCAGTTGTAGGTTTTATTGCAGGTCAGACTGCACCAGCAGGAAGAACTATGGGGCATGCAGGAGCTATTGTTGGAGGAGAAGATGATACCGCACAAGCAAAAATGAAAATTTTAGCAGAAAATGGAATTCATGTAGTTGATTCTCCTGCTAAGATTGGAGAAATGATTGCAAGTGTATTAAAATAACGACTAGAATTAAAGCTATTCTAATAAAAATTCTCGTATTTGATACGAGGATTTTTTGTTAAAAAAAGAATTATATTTGAAAATAAACTATTATTAATTTATGAAATTATTAGAAAATAAAACTGCAATCATTACTGGAGCGACTCGTGGTATTGGACGTGGAATTGCAGTTGAATTCGCAAAACAAGGAGCAAATGTAGCTTTTACCTATAGTTCTTCTGTTGATGCAGCAAATGCTTTAGAAACTGAATTAAACGCTTTAGGAATCAAAGCTAAAGGATATCAGTCAAATGCAGCTGAATTTGATACTGCTCAAGAATTAGCAAAAGAAATACTGAAAGAATTTGGCAGTATTGATGTATTGGTTAACAATGCAGGAATTACTAAAGACAATTTGTTAATGAGAATTTCTGAAGATGATTTCGATAAAGTTATTCAAGTAAACCTTAAATCGGTATTTAACATGACAAAAGCTGTGATTAGACCGATGATGAAGCAACGTGCAGGATCAATTATTAACATGAGTTCTGTAGTTGGGTTAAAAGGAAATGCTGGACAATCGAATTATGCAGCATCTAAAGCAGGAATCTTAGGTTTTTCTAAATCTGTCGCTTTAGAATTAGGATCAAGAAATATTAGAAGCAATGTGATTGCTCCTGGATTTATTGAAACTGAAATGACAGGAAAATTAGATGAAGCTACCGTACAAAGTTGGAGAGATGCAATTCCTTTAAAAAGAGGAGGAAGTCCAGAAGACATCGCTAATGCATGTGTGTTTTTAGCTTCTGACATGAGTAGTTATATCACAGGTCAAACCTTATCTGTTGACGGAGGAATGTTAACGTAACCAATAATATATATTTATTAAAATAACCTAGATACATTTGCTGTCTAGGTTTTTTTATATCTTTCACACAAATATAATTTTTTGGGAAAGTATTTAATCATATGGATTCTTCTAGGTTTACTTTTAAGTAGTTTTTTTGGTTATTATTTGTATTACTATAAGGTTAAACAGCCTACTAAAATAAATTTACTTTTAGCAATAGTTCGTTCCCTTGCTTTATTTTTAATTATATTATTGTTAATAAATCCGATAATACCTGAGAAGGAATTAATTTCCCATAAGCCAAAGCTCTCTGTACTTGTGGATAATTCTTCATCGATTAAGTATTTTAAAAAAGACAGTCTAGTAAGTCATATATTAGAAGGTTTAAAAAATGACCAAAAACTAAATAAAAAATTTAATATTGATTACTATTCTTTTGGAAATAAATTCCAATTGAATGATACTTTTAGTTTTGATGAGAATCAAACAGATATCGCTATTCCATTGAAAAGAATTTCTAAGATTCAAAAAAATACAACCAATCCAATACTCTTAATTTCTGATGGTAATCAAACCCTAGGAAATGATTATCAATATGTCAAAATTAAAGAACCTGTATTCCCTATAGTTGTTGGAGATACTAGTACATATAAAGATGTCAAAATTTCACAAATAAATGTAAATAGATATAGTTTTATTAATAATAAATTTCCAGTTGAAACAATTTTACAATATGATGGGGTTCAACCTGTAAGTCTTCGTTACACCATAGAAAAATATGGAAGAGTTGTTTTTAACAAACGAATTAACTTCACTAAAACTAATAATTCTAGAATACTTAAAACCTTCATCAAAGCAACTAAAGAAGGACCAAATTTATTTAAATCAAAAATACAATATTTAGAAAATGAAAAAAATACAACTAATAATTCTAAGAACTTTTCAGTTGAAGTTATTAATAAGCAATCTGAAATTGCAGTTGTAAGTTCTTTTTACCATCCAGATTTAGGTACTTTAAAAAAAGCTATAGAGAGTGATAAACAACGAAAGGTGAAAATAAAAATCATTGATAATGAAAAATTAAACATTACTAATTATCAAGCAGTTATATTGTATCAACCAAATGAAAGGTTTAATAAATTATTAAATGAATTAAATAGTAAAAAAATTTCCTTTGTATTGATTACAGGTTCCAAAACAGATTGGTCCTTCATTAATAGTAAATCTTTAGGAATTAATAAAAAGAATATCAATCAAATGGAGAATTATTCAGCAACATTTAACAATAGGTTTTTAACTTTTTCTCAAAAAAATATTGGTTTTGAAAATTTCCCACCCTTATTAGACTATTATGGAGAATTAATAATATCGATACCGCATCAAACATTATTATTTCAAAATATTAAAGGATTTTCTTCTCAAAATCCATTATTAATTACTGCAAAGGAGCGTAATCATAAAAAAATATTTTTATTTGGTGAAGGTCTCTGGAAATGGAGATCGAGTAGTTTTCAAAAAGATAATTCTTTCCAAAATTTTGACAAATTCATAGGGAGTATTATTCAATATGCCTCAAACAAGACGTTCAAAGATCGATTATCTATAGACATTAATCCTTCTTATCCTATAAATTCAAAAATTCTAATTAGTGCTTTTTATGTAGATGAAAATTATCAATTTGATACTAGAGCTTCACTATTATTTACCATCATTAATAAAAATACAAATGAAAAAAGTATACTCCCTTTTTCGTTATCTGATTCTTCATATCAATTATATTTAAATTCACTTGATTCAGGAGAATATGAATATACACTTAATGTAGAGGGACAAAATATTCAAAAAAAAGGTAGTTTTATAGTAAATGATTTTTTTATAGAAGAACAATTTACAGGGGCTGATAATCATAAATTAAGACTTTTGGCAAAAAACACAAAAGGGGAGGTGTATTTTGAAGATAATTATAATTTACTTTTTGATAAATTAGTAAGTGATAAAAGGTTTACTATTGAAAAAATATCTAAAAAAATCTCAACAAGTCTTATAAATAAGATATGGATGATGTTGTTCGTTATCTTTTTACTATCATTAGAATGGTTTATTAGAAAATACTTTGGTAAAGTATAAATTCCAATTGTTTTTATTAGATAATTTTAGATAACAGCTTAGAAAGAGAACTTTAAGTTGTAAATTAGCATAAATAATTAAAAATAAAAAAAATGGCAAATAATCAAATTGAATTTAAATTTCCAAAAGGAGCTTTGTTCACCATAGGAATAATTTTAACAACAATTGTAGTGATTTCTAAATCTGCTGTAACTATTGGTTCAGGAGAACGAGGGGTTTTATACAAATGGATAGGTGGTGTGGTTACAGATACTCCGCCTTTGGATGAAGGGTTTAATCTTGTAATGCCCTGGAATAAGGTGTTTAAATACAATGTTAGACAACAAGAGTTGTTTGAGGAAAAGATGTCTGTATTATCATCGAATGGACTAGAAATTAAGTTAGATGCTTCGGTTTTGTACCAAGCTACCACAGCAACAGTTGCTCTACTTCACCAAACAAGAGGTGAAGCTTACGAAGACGATGTAATTATACCCGCTATTAGATCAGCAACTAGGAGTGTTGTTGGACGTTATACACCAGAACAATTGTATTCTACAAAAAGAGATGCAATACAAACAGAAATTTATGAAGAGACAAAAAAAATATTAAGTCCTCAATACATTCAATTAAATTCAGTTTTAGTAAGAGATGTTACGCTTCCACCCACAATTAAGACAGCTATTGAACGTAAATTAAAGCAAGAGCAAGAGTCTTTAGAATATGAGTTTAGATTAGTTACAGCTAAAAAAGAGGCAGAAAAGCAGATTATTGAGGCTCAAGGTAAAGCTGACGCCAATAAGATTTTAAGCGCTTCATTAAATGACAGGATTTTACAAGACAAAGGAATTGAGGCAACTATTAAATTGTCTCAATCTTCTAATAGTAAAGTGGTCATCATTGGTTCTGGAAAAAGTGGAATGCCTATAATATTAGGTAACCAATAAGACAAAGTCACTTCCACAAAAAAAAACCAGCAAAAGCTGGTTTTTTTTTGTTACGGTGTTAAGGTATGAAAATTAATAAATAGTTAATTTTTTTTATTTGTAGGTAGTCTGCTTCGTTCTATTTTACCATTTTTAAGTGCCTTATACACTTCATAACAATCAAGAACGGCTTCAATCATTTGTAAATCACTAGCATTTTTGACAAAATATTCTGAGTAGTTACAATCTGAAATTAACTTCATAAGGTCATTTCTGTCCATTTCAAGATATTCCATCATTACTTCACGGTCAAATTTACCAGCCATAATTTTACGAAGATTATCTTCTTTTTTAATTTTTTGAAGTTTTTTAAGTTGTTTAGGTTTTTTTCCAAAGAGTTTGTATAAGAAATCAACAGGTTGAAATAAGGCTGCAATCGGTGAGGAAAAATCTCCTGCTCTAGGTCTAGCAATTTCGTAGGTTTGCCTAATACCATTAATTTTAATTCTTGTAAATCTATCTTTGGGTACTTGCTTAACATCTACCTCTAGCACACCTATTAATTTACTGGACCTTATAATAATTTCTTTGATTTCCTCAGACTTCTCATATAAAGCAATTAATAATTCATTTCCTTTTAATAAATCATTTGTTACTTTTATCTTAATAGAAGAATGTCCTAAATAAGACACCATTACCGTATCATTTGTTTTGGCTGTTATTTCAAAAAATCCTTTGTCATCAGTAATAGTTCCTGTCACTGAATTAAGATTTAATATATGGGAAGCACTTAATGATTTTTTTGTTTCAGAATCTATTACTTGTCCTTTTAGAATTTTAACAACTAAACTATCGGTTTGTGAATAAACCTGTAGGGAAAGGAAAAAAAAGAATAGTATAATGAGTTTTCTACTGCGCATGCAACAAAAGTAATGATTAAAAGGTAAAAAGGAGGGTTAATGTTTTGTGAAAAAACTACATTAAAAGTGCGCACGAGAAGATTCGAACTTCCACATCCTAAACGGATACCAGCCCCTCAAGCTGGCGCGTCTACCAATTCCGCCACGTGCGCTTTTAAAGTATAAACTATTTCTTTAGTGACCGGGCTGGGGCTCGAACCCAGGACCCTCTCCTTAAAAGGGAGATGCTCTACCAACTGAGCTACCAGGTCTACTTTTTAGTAAAAGAATGCAAATATAAACGCATTCAAACAGAAAAGCACTTTTTTTACTTTATTTTTTATCGATATTTGTAAGTAAATTAGGTTTGTATGAAAATTATTCTTTTGGGATATATGGGTAGTGGAAAAACTACAATTGGTGCTCAATTAGCAAATAAGCTTTATCAAAATTTTACTGATTTAGATGAGTATATTGAAAAAGAAGAAAATAAAACCATTACAGAAATTTTTAAAGAAAAAGGGGAAATATATTTCAGAAAAATAGAACATAACTATTTAAAGAAATTTATTAAAGAAAATGATTCATATGTTTTATCCCTAGGCGGTGGAACTCCATGTTATGCCAATAACATTGATATTATTACTAAAGAAAATGATCTTCATTCAATATACCTTAAGGCATCTGTTACAACTTTATATGAAAGGTTAATAAATAACAGTTCCAAAAGACCCTTACTAGCTTCACACACAAAAGAAAGCTTAATTGAATACATAGCTAAACACCTTTTTGAACGAAGCTTATATTACGAAAAAGCAAAATATTGTATTTCAATTAATTCAAAAGATATAGACGCTATAGTTGCTGAAATAAGAATCTTACTACACTAAAAAAGCTTTTGAATTTTTTTTATCAAAAACAACTTCTACATGTTCATTAATAGACGTAGATAAAGAAATTCCTTTAAAATCTGCTTTTACAGGGTATTTTTTATGATTTCTATTAACTAATACAGCAGTCTTGAAACGCTTCAAAGGAACATCAAGAAAATGCTTTATACCATACATTAATGTAGTTCCTGAGTTTAAAACATCATCTACCAAAACAATAGGTTTATTTTCATAATCAATAGTTTTAATACTTGTAGTTATTTTATTTAAAGGATTTTTTTTATCAATATATACCTCGCAAAGTATAATTTTTAAAGAGGAAATCTTATCTAAGGTTTTGGCTAGTAGTTTTGAAAAATAAAAACCATTTCCTTGAATACCAGCAATTATAACTTCTTTTTCAGAGCTATTTGCTTCATAAATTTGATAAGCAATTCTCTTAATTTTTTGATTTATTTGAATGTGATTTAAAATAATAGTTGTTTTTTCCATTTTATTTATTGTTCTGGAGATTCATAATAATCATCAATATCTCTTCTGTCTTTTTTTGTAGGTCTTCCTGTTCCTCTTTTTCTATAATAATCCTTGGAGTATTGTAGTAAATCTAATTTTTCAAACTCTTCTTTTGGAGTAATATCTTTGCAAAATTGTTGAACTAATTTGGCGCCAATTCTACTTTCAGGGACAGCAAGTATTTCAATTTTATAATTTATTTGATTCTTACGAACTGAAATAATTTCTCCACCATAAACTACTTTTGAGGGTTTACAATTAATACCATCAATTTTAACTTGACCCTTTTTGCAAGAGTCAGTTGCAATATTTCTTGTTTTAAAAATACGAACACACCAAAGATATTTATCTATTCTCATAAAAAAGTTAAAAAAAGCTAATTCACTTTCTACAAAGGTATAAAAATGGTAAATTGCAGCACTAAATTAATTTAAATGTTTAATAGAAAGCTATTATTTTTATGTTTATCAATATTGTTTATAGGTTATGCCTGTGATGATGACACTTTTGGAGTACCAGTAGATGATTTTGATTACGAAGGACAAGCATTGATTGATAATGATTCTATTCTTGTTTTTTTAGAAAATCATTATTATAACGATGCAATAGATTCAGTTCAACCTCTTGTTACAGGTGCTACAGCACTTATTAATGATTCTAGGTTATTAACTCAGGACGTAACTGATTTTGATGTTGACTACAAACTATATGTTTTTGTAAAAAATGAAGGAAGCCCAATGCCAGAAAAAGGCTATCCAACTGAAGTAGATTCAGTTTTAGTAAAATATAAAGGTCAATATTTTAATTCTACAGTAGAATTAATTGATTTTGATGAGCGTACAGTGAATCCTTTATGGCTTACCTTAAATTCTGTAATAAGAGGCTGGTCTCACGGTTTCACTAATTTTAAAGGTGGTGAAAATATTACCAATAATGGACCAATCACCTATGTAAATGGTGGTAAAGGTGTATTATTTATTCCTTCTGGATTAGCTTATGGTAAATTTGGAACTGCTGGAATTCCTCCAAGTTCGAGTTTAATGTTTTATATAGAATTGTATGATGTAGTAGAAAATACAGACCACGATTTAGATTCTGTTCCGTCAATATTAGAAGATCCTGATGGAGATGGAGATCCTAGAAATGACGATACTGATGGCGATGGTTTTCCCAATTTCTTAGACCCAGATGATGATAATGATGGGATTGCAACAAAAGATGAAGGTGGTGCTGATGGTGATCCAACTAATGACTTTAATGATCCAAATAATCCAACATTACCTGATTATTTAAATCCAGATATTAATTAAAATTTATATTAAAAAAAAGCTCTTGATAATTCAAGAGCTTTTTTTTTTAATCTTTTTTGACTTTACTTAGTTTGTAAGAAATTCCAAAAATAATTTGACTCACTCTTTTATCAAAATTAAAATTACTATCAAAAATAGTATTGTCAACAAAAACAGTTTCAGTTTAGACAAACCTCTTTCCCATCTTAAATCTATACCTAAACGCCCTAATTCTATTCCGGCACCTAGTTGAATACCTAATGAAAAACTTTCAGTAGAAACCTCTCTTAAATCATTTAACTCAAAATCTGAGGATAAGATATATTGAAAGGATGGGCCTGCAAAAACATTACCAATACCTAAGAACTTCTTTCCTATTAATACAGGGACATCTATTTTTCTAAATTTAAAGTCAGTAGTTTTTGGAGCTGAAAATGGACTTTCATAGTTTACACTATTATTTAATTCAGTGTATACAATTTCTGGCCTTATATAAAAACCTATCACAGGTAACTTCGCTCTGAGCCATAATCCTGTATGAATTCCAGTCTTGGTTTTTGCACCATTCAATACATCATTTGAAACACTTTCAAAAGAGTCTGAATTATAATTAACCCCACCTTTTAATCCAAATTGTAGTTGAGCTTGCGAATTTTTAGTTACAAGAGTTAATAAAAAACAAGCAAATATTATTTTTTTCATAATTTATTTTAAATTAAAATATTAAATGAATTATTTTCTTTTTAAGACTTTTTTTACTGCCTTAACAACAGCTTCGTCATTTATATTATATTTCTCCATCAATTGAGCTGGTGTAGCAGATTCACCAAAAGTATCATTAACAGCAACAAACTCTTGTGGAGTAGGTAAGTTCTCTGCTAAACATCTCGCAACACTTTCCCCTAAACCTCCAAACTTATTATGTTCTTCAGCAGTAACTATACATCCTGTTTTAGCTATAGACTTTAAAATTGCTTCTTCATCTAAAGGTTTAATTGTATGAATATTGATAACCTCAGCACTAATCCCTTCAGCTTCTAACTTTTCAGCAGCTTGTAAAGATTCCCAAACCAAATGACCAGTAGCCACTATAGTTACATCTGTACCTTCAGTTAATATGACTGCTTTACCAATTTTAAAAGGCTGATCTGTAGGCATAAATACTGGTACTTTTGGGCGACCAAAACGTAAATAGACAGGACCATGATGTTCAGCAATGGCAATAGTTGCTGCTTTTGTTTGGTTGTAGTCACAGGTATTAATAACTGTCATTCCTGGCAACATCTTCATTAAACCAATATCTTCTAAAATTTGATGAGTAGCACCATCTTCCCCCAATGTTAATCCAGCATGAGAAGCGCAAATTTTTACATTTTTATCTGAATAGGCTATGGATTGGCGTATTTGATCATATACACGACCAGTAGAAAAATTAGCAAACGTACCCGTAAATGGTATTTTACCCCCTATGGTTAAACCTGCAGCTATACCCATCATATTAGCTTCTGCTATTCCTACTTGAAAGAAACGTTCTGGATGATTGTCTTTAAAATCATTCATTTTCAATGACCCTATTAAATCTGCACATAGTGCAACTACATTAGGATTTGTTTTTCCTAACTCTGTTAAACCATCACCAAAACCAGAGCGAGTGTCTTTCATTTCTGTGTATGTATATCTCTTCATTATTTGTATTGTTATTTATAAGTAAAAATAAGCTATTAATTAAACCTTATTGAGCAATTTTTAGCAATTCTTTATATAATTTATGAACAGGTAAACCCATAACATTAAAATAGCTTCCTGTAATTTTTTTTACACCTATTAAACCTATCCAATCTTGAATTCCATAACTTCCAGCTTTATCAAATGGTGTAAATTTTTCTAAATAATAATTAATTTCTTCGTTTGTAAACTCTTCAAATTCTACACTAGTTTTATCATTAAATATACTTTGAAAGGATTTCCCTTTTATACTTACTGATGTGAAAACTTCATGTTCTTTACCTGACATTTTTTTTAACATATCAAATGCATCTTTTTTATTTATTGGTTTCCCAATTGCTTTTTCTTCGAACCAAACGATAGTGTCTGATGTTATTAATAAATCATTAGCTTGTAAATTACTAAAACATTTAGATTTTAAATCTGCTAAATAGTCTGTTATTTGTGTTCCCTTTAAATGATCTGGGTATATTTCATCTACTTTTTTAATGTCTATAGTAAAAGGAACATCTAATTCTTTGAAAAAATGCTGTCTTCGAGGTGAACCTGAAGCTAAAATGAGATTATAATTAGAGAGTTTTTCTCGTAACATTATGATGGATTATATGATATGAATAATTAACAAACTAAATATTTATAATATATAAATCAGGTATTAAATGTTTTTTTTATTCTTGCCAAATCACGTTTACTATCACGATTTTTTATGGTTTCTCTTTTATCATGGACTTTCTTTCCTTTAGCCAAAGCTACTTCAAGTTTTGCCCAACCATTTTCATTTAAAAAAAGTCGTAAAGGGACTATCGTATTACCTTTAGCTTCAACGTCCTTTTTTAAACTGCGTAGTTCTTTTTTATTGAGTAATAATCTACGCTCACTGGTAGTTTTGTGATTAAAATGATGTCCATATAAATACTCTTCTATATACATATTAACAATAAAAAGCTCACCTTTATCATTAAATTCACAAAAACTCTCTGTAATCCTAGCTTTACTCTCTCGAATCGATTTAATTTCAGTTCCAGTTAATTGAATACCAGCAGTATATTTATCCAATATCTCATACTCAAAACGAGCCTTTTTATTCTGTATGTTTATTTTTTTTTGAATTGCCATTGAAAAATACTTTCAAAAAATTGAAAATTTTATATATATCTTCACAAAGATACATTTTTAGTACGCTTTAATAGCTGTAATTTTGATGTATATATTTAAAACTGTGTTCATTTAATACTAGTATATGAGATCATTATTTATTTTATGTTGTATATCAATTTTCATGTTTACCTGTAAACCATCTGAAAAGAAACTTTCAGCACAGGATATTATAGATACTTGTATTGATGTTTCTGGTGCAAGTAAAATATCAAACGCTAGATTGACATTTAATTTTAGAGATAAATTTTATTCGGCAAAAAGAAAAAATGGTGAGTACAATTTAACTAGAGTTTTCACCATAGGTAATGATACCATTAAAGATATTTTATCTAATTCTGGCTTTGAAAGAATTAAGAATTCGAAACGAATTGAGGTACAGGACTCTATGGCAGTTAAGTATAGTGAATCTGTCAATTCGGTTCATTATTTTTCTGTTTTACCTTATGGTCTAAATGATAGAGCCGTAAAAAAAACTTTATTAGGTGAAGTTGAAATTAAAGGCAAAGAATTTTATAAGATTAAAATTACCTTTTCAAAAGAAAATGGTGGAGTTGATTATAATGATATTTTTATTTATTGGATTAAAAAAGATAATTTTAAATTAGGTTATTTAGCATATAAGTACACTACCAATGGGGGAGGTATGCGTTTTAGAAAGGTTCGTAAAGAATTTTTTACAAATGGAATCTTTTTTGCAGATTATGATAATTATAAACCAAAAAATCCAAATGTTAGGCTAAATCAACTAGACAAGATTTTTGAAAATAAAGGCTTGAAAAAAATTTCTGAAATTAAATTAGAAGATATTAAAATTATATTTAATTAATTTTCAATAAAATAGAGGAACTTTTTTCATCAGAAATAGTTACGATATAAAGATTTGAATTGTTATTGTCATTAATTTCTTTATACTTTTCAATGCCTAAAACTTTATTTGCAAATACATTAGTTGTATTGCTATGTCCAACAACTAGTACAGTTTTCCCCTTTGTATTATTTTGAAATGCCTCGGAATACATGTTGTTTGGATTGTAAAGTAAAATAGGTAAGTTTTTACTAGTAGCCGTTGGTTTTGCTGTTAGTTTGGTTCTATTGTAATCTGTAGAATATATAGCATCAAAGGCAACATTGGAAAATATCTCTTTCCAGGCTTCAGCTCTCTTATATCCATTGTAATTTAAATTCGGGTTTTTATCTGTTTTGTCAATTCGTAACTTCTCGGCATGACGAATGAAATAATATGTAGTGACCTCTTGGGCATTGGAAATAATGGTAAGGGTAAAAAAGATAAGAGTTAGAAATAGTTTTTTCATTAGTTGTGTTTTAGATAAACCAATATAATCATAATAGAATGAAGCATAAATATTTTAGACAATTTTTATTGCAAAAAATGTTCTTTTTTTTCGTGTATTTATACTACTCTGATTACTATTTTTTAATATTTAGATTGTATTTTTGTGAAACAAATATTTCAATGGGGTTATTTAATAGAATTTTGGGAAATAAGTTGAAAGTAGAAGAAGAATCTTTTGTTAATTGGATACCACTAAATTCTTTAGATCAAATTAAAACCATTAAAGCGTTATCTAAATCTGAAACTATCCTTATTTTCAAACATTCAACACGGTGCGGTATTAGCAGTATGGTAATAAAACGTTTTGAAAACTTATTTGAAATTTCAATGAAAAATGTCAAAGTATTTTACTTAGACTTGCTAAGTTTTAGATCCATTTCAGACGAAGTAGGGGATAGCTTTAACGTACAGCATCAATCCCCTCAATTATTAATTATTAGAAATGAAGTAGCAGTTAAAGATGCATCACATCATGATATCACCTCAGTAAACATCAAAGAATTTCTTTAATGAATTTTACAATAAAATTATTTAAATTTTGTCCAAAATAAATACAGTTAAAAATACCTCTGGAAAAGAACTTTACAACTATCAAAAAATCGCCATAGAAGAAATTTTTCAGCGATTTGATACTGCTGCTGAAGATTACCACCTATTATATCAATTACCCACTGGAGGAGGTAAGACCGTTATTTTTTCTGAAATAGTAAGACGTTACATTTCCAAGTTCAATAAAAAAGTACTGGTATTAACTCACAGGATTGAGCTTAGTAAACAAACCTCTAACATGCTTGGTGAATTTGGAGTACCTAATAAAATTATAAACAGTACAGCGAATTTAGATGATCAAGATAATTACCATTGTTTTGTAGCAATGGTAGAAACCTTAAAAAATAGATTAACAGATGATAAGTTAGATATTTCTGACATAGGCCTTGTTATTGTTGATGAGGCTCACTACAATTCATTTACTAAAATTTTTAAATTTTTTGATGAATCTTTTATACTAGGTGTTACAGCCACTCCATTAAGTTCCAATATAAAACTCCCAATGTATGAAAACTATAAAGAGTTATACGTTGGAGAAACTATTGAGCATTTAATAGAAAATCATTATTTAGCGAGTGCAAACATGTATTCTTATAATGTTGGTTTAACCTCTCTTGAAGTTGGGGCCAATGGAGACTATACTGTTAAGTCTTCAGAGGATTTATATACTAATGTTGATATGCTATCAAAACTTGTAAGTGCTTATGAGGAGACATCAAAAGGAAAAAAGACACTAATTTTTAATAATGGTATCCACACCTCCATACAGGTGTTTCATGCCTTTAAAAGAGCTGGATATCCAATTGCACATCTAGATAATACCAATACAAAAAAAGAACGTGATTTTATCTTAAGATGGTTTAAAAAAACACCAAATGCGATTATAACCTCTGTAAGTATCTTAACTACTGGTTTTGATGAACCTACAATAGAGTCCATTATTTTAAATAGAGCAACAAAATCGTTAACTTTATATTATCAAATGATAGGACGTGGTTCAAGAATTTTAGATAATAAAACAACCTTTAATGTTGTTGATTTAGGAAATAACTTCCATAGGTTTGGTCCTTGGGGTGCAGATTTAGATTGGCAAAGAATGTTTAGAGCCCCAGATTATTATTTAGATGCAATTTTATCTGACGAAGAGATTGAAGGTACATTTAGATTTGAACTTCCTAGTGAGATTAAAAAAGAATTTTCAAAGTCTACTGAACTTTATTTTGACATAAAAAAAGAGTATTTAAGTACTATTAGAGCAGGTGAATCCTCAAAAAAAGTACTTGAAAGGTCTATTGTACATCACGCTAAAATTTGTATTGAGAATAGCGAAGATGTTTATGATTCTTTAGCATTAGTAAAAATGTTAGGTGAAGAAATAGATGATCGTATCAATAGATACTCTAAATGTATATCAAAAAGTACGCACAACTTCATTACGTGGTTAAAAGAGGATTATCGGAAAAAACTAAAAGCATATTTAAGAGCAAATTTTGATGATGATTATGAAAAAATTCACGGATATCCTCCAATTGAGGAGTAATAAATAAACATAAAAAAAAGCTCTCTGTACTTCAGAAAGCTTTTTATTTTTTGAGTTTATAAGGAGTTATTTTGCAGGTATAATTTGCCCTATACATTCACCAAAACCAATTCTAACACTTTCGTTTTTACAATGAGCTCTCATTATAACGGTATCAAAATCATTAATAAACTTTCGCTCTGATCCATCATTTAATTTAATTGGATGTTGACCTTTCCACGTAAGTTCTAACATTGACCCATAACTATCTTTAGTAGGACCTG
>Ga0209198_1001819_pt1 | contig 15554 bp, 28 predicted proteins | sample COGITO_mtgs_1105_2_FD_184804 | JGI IMG/M metagenome (GOLD analysis project Ga0209198, IMG submission 184804) | Pelagic marine microbial communities from North Sea - COGITO_mtgs_110519 (SPAdes) (version 2) | ecosystem: Environmental > Aquatic > Marine > Epipelagic ...
AATTAGTAAGGGTATCATTTACATTAGACTATACTGCGGGTGTATTGCTAGGAAGTTTATCGGGTACGGGTGCAGTTGATTTTAATAACATAACAAGCAGCGGAACTTATACTGCTGAGATGACATCTAACGAAGTAAATCCTCCATTAATATTACAAGGAGATACTAACTTTATAGGTAGCATTACAAACATAGTAATAAAAGAAGTAACTAACGATACTAACCTACCAAGAATAAACTACGAGGGGTTTAGCTATCAAGATGCTTTAGGGAGTGAGCAAATTGTAAATGGAGATTTTAGTAATGGAAGTGCTAATTGGATTTTAGATGCAAATTGGAGTATTGGAGATGATAAGGCTATAAGTGATGGAGCTACTGGTTTTATAAGGACATCTGCTAGTGTATTTGAGAGTGGTAAAACTTATAAAGTTGGATTAACTGTTTCTAATATGACAACTGGGAAAGTCACTTACCCATACGATGGTTCTGGAAGTACGTCTATTCTTTCAAATGGTACTTTTAGTCAAATATATACACCAGATAATACAAATAAATGTTGGATATATGCAAATAACGGTTTTGACGGCTCAATAGACAATGTATCTGTAAAAGAATATCTTGGTCAAGAAGTAGTACCCGATAGTGGCTGTGGGAGTTGGCTTTTGGAAGATGAGTCAACGAATTTAATAACACAATCTGAATTATTTAGTGATAGCAGTTGGTTAAAGCCTGATACAATAGCTACAAACGGAGTAGTTTCACCAAGTGGAGATGCAAGTGCTTTTAATTTATTAAATGATAATGCAACAAATCAGGCTTATACAAATGTAAACATAGCCGTAACCGCTACAAATAATTATACTTTTTCGGCATTTATTAAAAAAGGAAATGTTCGCTATGTAGCTTTAGCAAATTTAAACCCATTTACCCTTACTTATTTTGATTTAGAGAATGGAATTGCTTTAGGCTCTACAGCAATATCAAGTAGTATTAAAGACTATGGTAATGGTTGGTTTAGATGTAGTGTTGAAACAATAGCAGATACAACTACGAAATTTTGCGGTATTTATTTAAGTGAAAATGGAACAAGTCTATCAGCCACAGCAATACCTAATGGTGATGGGATTAAAATTTGGGGCGCACAATTAGAACAACAATCCTACGCAACAAGTTATATTCCCACCTCGGGGGCAACCTCCACAAGGCTTCGTGATTTAGCAAATGGTTCGGGGAACTCTACTTTGATAAACTCTACAGAAGGTGTTTTATATTTTGAGGGTGCAGCATTGGCAAATAGTGTAGTAATACAAAGGCTTTCATTATCTGACGGAACCAATAGTAATAGGGTATACTTACAAAATAGCACAGCAAATAATCAAATTTTTGTATCTGTTGTGTCGGGAGGGGTATCTTCTGTAAATGTGAGTACTACATCTTATGATATAACTCAATTTAATAAAATTGCTATTAAATTCAAGGCAAATGATTTTGCTCTGTGGATTAATGGAATAGAGGTCGCAACGGATACAAGTGCGGTTATGCCAATAGGTTTAAATGAATTGGCTTATGATGATGGAAATGGTGGGTTACAATATTTCGGCAAAACTAAATGCCTTGCAGTTTGGAAAGAAGCATTAACAGATGCAGAATTAACGCTTTTAACAACAATATAATGAATATTTACAAGACAGTATTTGATACAGAGCAACAAGGTAAAGATGTTTTAATACAGAAAGATGTATGGCAAGAAGTAACCATTGAAGGAGTTACATCGATGCAGTACATCAACGGCACAAAGGCAGTTGTTTACATTGGTAAAGTGGTAAAGGTACAAGGTACTTATGACCCCGATGGACACGAAATAACACCTCCAATTTACTACGATGGTGTCGCTTATGATATAATGAGTACGGATACCTTATACTTTGGAAGTAATGAAGTGTATCCAGCTGACAATGCAGCTCATCAGTTCTATGGATTTCCAAGAAACACAGAAGTACCTAAAATATAAGATATGGATTTGCAAGACCTTAAACTAGCGTTAATTAATTTATTTACTTTCTCTATGAGCTTCTCAAATGTCGAGCTAGGATTAAAATTAGTATTACTGACTGTATCTATTGTCTATACAGTTTTAAAAATTGTTAACCTAAAGAAAAAAGATGAGTAAATTCTTCAAAGAAATTGAGGATAATATGGATGAAGAGTTCTTAGAAAGGCTCGACCAAGCAAGAGCTTTTGCAGACATTCCATTTATTATAAACTCAGCGTATAGAAGTCCAAATCATCCTTTATCAATAAAAAACCCTAGCTCATCTCATATAAAGGGTTTAGCAGTAGATATAAAAGCAACTGACAATGCTACAAGATTTAAAATTATTGATGCACTTCTTTTTGTAGGTTTTAAAAGAATTGGAATAGCTGATACATTCATACACGTTGATATGGACTATGGCAAAAGGCAAGACATAATATGGACATACTAAAGAAAAAAAAAGGAACATTCTTTGGCAATCTTTTAAGAGGTGTAGTAGCAACTGGTAAAAAAGTATCTCCTGTCTTTGATGCTATTACTGGAGGCAAAGTATCAGACATTTTAGAAGCCATCGGAGGGAGCAAAGAGCTGACTGCATTAGAGAAAGAAATGCTTGTAAAAGAATTAGAGCAAGATGTCATTGAGATGCAAGAAGTCACTAAAAGATGGGATTCAGATAACAAAGCAGATTCTTTTCTTACTAAAAATATAAGACCAATGTCTTTAGCTTTTTTGACTCTTAGTCTATTTATATATGTAATATTAGATAGCTCTTTAGAAGGCTTTAAAATAGATGCTCAATGGATATCACTACTAGGCAATCTATTAATGTTGGCTTATGGAGGTTATTTTGGAGCAAGAACTTTAGAGAAAATAAGAAAGAAATAAATGGGGGATTTTAGACCTAGACTAAAAGGAAAAATAAAAAAAGCATATTTAAACTTAATAAAAAAACAACAGCGTATTCTGGTTATTGGAGACCTACACGAACCATTCTGCTTAGATGGGTACTTACAACATTGTAAAGATGTTTATCTAAAACACAATTGTAACAAAGTAATATTTATTGGAGATGTGATTGACAACCACTATAGCTCTTATCATGAGCAAGACCCAGATGGAATGGGAGGTGGAGATGAGCTAGAACTAGCTATTAAGAAATTAAATAGATGGTATAAAGCATTTCCTCACGCTGATGTATGTATCGGAAACCATGATAGGCTAATTCGTAGAAAAGCATTCAGTTCTGGAGTGCCTAAGAGATGGATAAAAAGTTTTGCTGAAGTATTAGAAGTCCCTAACTGGAATTTTGATACTCGTTTTATTTATGATGATGTGCAATACATCCATGGAGAGTCTGGCAGAGCTACCAAGAAAGCAAAAGATGATATGATGAGTACTGTGCAAGGGCATAGACATACAGAAATGTTTACAGAGTTTGCTGTTGGTGCTAACTATAAAGTCTTTGGCTGTGCTGTTGGTTGTGGTATAGATTCTAAAAGTTATGCAATGGCTTACGGAAAGCATTTCAAAAAGCCAGCTATAGGTTGTGCTGTAGTGTTTGGAGGCAAACACGCAATAAATGAACCAATGCACTTATAATATAAAATCTATTTTATCAGACCAATCTTCTGGAATGTCTGCGTCTATTTGATGGATGTATCTTTCTAATGCGACTCTTGTCTCATGTCCTGTAATTGGTTGAAGCACTTCTATAGCTTCAGAGTAACTTTTCTTCTCTACACTTCTCAAATATCTAAATAAATTCGTGATAAATGAATGACGAAAAGAATAGAGTCCGTATTGTGATCCTAAATTAAATTTGTTTTTTACTATTTTAAAACGCTTAGAAAAAGTATCTCTTCTGGAGTTGTCTGAGGAGTTCCATTCTGCTGGCTCATTCTTTGGAGTGAACAAAAAATGTTCTGAATTATATAGGTGTAAATTTAAAGCCTTAATATCATCAATAAATATGCTAGGTATTCTTTTTATTTTTAGTGGTTTGTTTTTGGCTTGGAAGTATAAAAGGCTTTCGTCTAGGTTTATATCCTTTACTTTTAGCCTGTTTACTTCAACAGGGCGCAAGAAATTATAAGCTATAAAACGTATGTATGTTAAAAGGTACGGGTCTGTGTACTTTAACCAATCAACAATATTCTTTAATTCTGTCTTTGTAAAAGTTCTATCTGTTTTTACTTTTGTCTTTTCGTTGGAGATATCTTTTATAAAATTTCTCTCTATTAAATTGAGTTTATTTTCTAATACTGTAAAGAGTGCTGACAAAGAAGACTTGTAATTATTGCGAGTTCTAGCAGATGTTTTCTCTAGCTTTTGGTTTAAGAATTTAAGAATAGTAGTCTTGTTTACTTCTTTTATATCTTTTAATTGATTTGTTGATCCAATAAATTTTAGAAACTGCTCTTTTGCGTAGAAGTAGTCGTTGGAAGTAACTTTTGAGACTGTAAGGTTTGAGTGATCGTGTGCTTTTTTTAGTGCATCCTTTATATTAATGTATTTTTTCTCTGTTTCAAAGTTGTCGTTTATTTTCTCGTATGGAGAATATCCATCTTTAATAGCTTTTTTAACATGGTTCTTTATTTTTTTAAGTCTTTTTATTCGGTCAGTCATTTTTGACAACCTATTGACACCACTTTTTATATTTACTTGTCTTTCGAGCTTGTTTGTTTTAGGGTTTAAAAAATACCAACGAACATACCAGCTCTTTCTTAAAGCTTCTTTCTTTTCATTGGGCGTTAACGATGACCATTTTTTTACATCTACACCTCCTGTATAGAATTTTATAGCATGTTTTTTACTCATATTTAATAGGGGAATTGCAGTGTACTTCCTTGTGTACTTTTTTTCTTTTGTCTTTTTTTTTGTCATGTAAAAAACGATTTAAATTTGACCTTAAATCGTTTGTTTACAGCATATTAAACTAATTTTTTCTTGTAGCGAGAACGGGATTTGAACCCGTGACCTCAGGGTTATGAATCCAGAGTTGAAGTTTTTGCTATATGTAACGATTTGATTATCAATTATTTATAGTTTTAAAATTTTTATTATTTGTGTACTATTTTGTGTATTTTTTTTTTTGATATTATTTAGATTTATTCTATCTTGCTGTTTAATATACCCACCTAAATGATAAACAAAAAGATTGCAGAATTGAAGAAACAAAAAATAAAGAATCAACAAACCATCAAAAAATTAAAAAATAAAATAAGTAAAAAAGAATTAGATACTATTCTTTCAAAATTTGAATAGCTCTTTTCTGGCTTTCAACTTCAAACCATAAACCATAGATTTCTACCTGAAGGAGTTTATGGTGATTTTTTATTACATCAGATGCTAAATCTCTTAGCAATCTATCATCTTCTTGGTTAAAAACCACATCTTTTGTGTTTATTACTCTAATGTTTTTTACAAATTCTATAATTATATCTCTTGTTTTTCTTTGAGGTTTTGAAACTTCATTACGCATCAGTTTTCTTATTCCAGCTTCGCTTAGACCAGTAGCCTTGTGGATTTCGTAAGAAGTAATGTTGTTTAAAAGTATGTATTCTAAGCTCTGTTCAAAATTCATTTTGCGCTTTTTTTTTAAAAAACACTAGAAAAGTGTTGTATTTGTTTTCAAAAGTGTTACATTTGTTGAAAGAATGTTAGTAAATATACAAAAAACAAACTCAAAATGACTACAATTCACCCTGTAATTACCCAAAAAACACAAGAAGAAATTTCAAAACACTCTTACATTCAGATAGATAGGTCTGAATTCCAAGGACAGACTTACAGCTCTGCTCCATTCTACAAGCAATTCAACACAGATCAATACTTATTTGAAGTTGCTGGTACAGTAGATATTACATGGAAAAACAATGAAGAGTATGATTTTAACAGAGTCAGCTCTATATCTATTACTATGTATGATGATCTTGGAGAGGTATTTCCAGATGATTTTGTTTTTGATGTATTTCAAAATAACCTCCAATTCTCAATTATATAATTATGGATATCATCACACAATTAAAAAAGACATCATTATCTAAAAGCATTAAGTCTAACGAGATTTTAAATAACATCGTTTACAATTCTTTTCACGATGCAAAGACAGACGAACAAGAGATTGCTATTGCAGCAATTGCCTACAAATATAATTTGAGTTGCTTGGATGAATTATTAGGAATTTTAGAAGTTAGGGGAGCTAAACTACCTTTTTAATTCTATGTCTCCTCTAGAACAAAATATAATAGATTCTCTGCATTTGCTCTCTGATGAGGCAAAGGCGAAGGCTAGAATAGTTCTAGGGGAAGCTCCAAGTTCTTCAGATAATATCTCAGACGATGAGTACGACGAACAAGTAAGAGTAGCAGTTTATAAATTCTTAAAAATATAAAAAATGCAAAACCCCCAAAAAAAATTAGCCTTATACATCATAAGTAATAAGGAAAAGTTTACAAAAATAGAAATACAGAAAGCACAACAAATTATTGATGTGGAAGCGAACGCCACAACAATCCGTTCGTAATTTAAAACAATTATTTATTATGGGATTTCTTAAAAGAGAAGTAACAGCAAATGTGAATCCAACTTCTAAATTCTTAGAGTGGAAAAGTAACAACAAGTCTTTTAGCTTTTACAACAAAGAGTTAAAGCAAAACGAAGAAGTGAAGCTACCAATAACTTTTATGGTATTGGAGGAGTATCATTCTATTAAAGGTTTCTCTGACTCAGACCAAACAGGAATTTACTCTAACGAGGTATTACAAATTGGATCAGAAGAGTTAGAGGTAAGAACTCACAAAGGGAGGATTATTGCCAAAGGTCTTTACAAAGATATCAAAGGAGCTGTAAATGCTGCTGGTGGTAATTATCACAAATCAATTTATGCAGTCACCAACGAATGGGAATTGATCAACATTTCTTTTAAAGGTGCTTGTGTTTCTGAGTGGTCAAAGTTTGTAGAGAAAGGAGCTTGGAAAAGATTGGCTGATGAATGGGTTTCAATTGAATCTGCAAACGATCACAAGAAAGGGATGGTAAAATACTCTACACCAAATTTTGCTTTCAACATCTCTTTATCTGATTCTGAATATGGAATGGTAAAAGAGAAAGCAACACAGCTTGAAGAGTATATGAACAAATACTTTAATAAGGTAGAAGAGATTGTAGTAGTAGCTGAAGAAGAAGTAGTTCCTGAAAGCATCAACGGATTAGACTTTTAATATGTCTAAAGAATTATTCTTCCAGATGCGTGAGCAAGAGGTTGCTCATTTATTAACAGAAGTAGAAGAGGGCAATATTGCAGCCCTCTCTACTTATGGAAACCTAAAGAAATGCCAAGCACTTTACTCTGAAGCTATAAAGCAAATTGAAGAGATAGCCTTTAACGAAGCTGATATGTACTCTGAGAAAACCTTTCAAGATTCTGGATTCTTATTTGAAAAAAGAAACGGAGGTATCAGATATTCTTTTAAACATATAGAAGAATGGCAACAGCTAGAGAAAAAAAAGAAAGAGGTAGAAGAAAGAAGCAAGCAAGCATATTTAGCTATACAAAGAAGATTGCTGGTAGGAACTGAAGATGGAGAAGAAGTTGAAGTACCTAAAGTAAGTTATACAAAAAACTCATTAATCGTAAAATAATATTATGAGCAGATTAAAAGTAAATCAAGTAGATCATTTTATTGAAACATACATAATAGACTCCGATGGTGTTGCTGTTGAATGTGGTTTTATAAACGATGGATGTGTCCAGCTTAATACATCAAACTTTGAATGGATAGCCTTTAACAGAGACAACTTGTTTGAACTGATAAAATTAATAGACGAAGCAGAAGTAGCATTTAAAACAACTCAAGATGATTTGTAAAATTAAAAAAATGCAATCCTTTATTGATTGGATGGAGTTTACTGTGCAAAGCGTTCATAAAATTACTAATGAACAGTTTGTACACATAATGGACAAAATGTGAAACAGTCCGAAAGTGCGAAATAAATAGCGTTTGTATGAGACCCCCCAAGCAATAAAATAAAATAGGGGTACCCACTAGAGGTAGAATATAAAACGAACTTTCGGACTGTTCAGTAAACATAGTAGCTACAGAGATAAAAAAAGTACGAAAGTACGAAAGTTAAAAACTCAAAAAATGAAAAATAATAAAATATCAGTTTTTAAAGATTTGTTTAAGTCTACTGATGTTCCCTTTAACCTAACTTTAGAGCAAGTAGTTCAAAGAATAAAAAAAGGAACATCTAAAGAAAAGATAGAACAGATTCGAAATGGTAAAAAAGAGGTAAAGAAAAAACTTCCATCTATTATTTTCTCTGGCGAATATTCCGAAAGGAATAGGAAAGGGTTAAAGAAACATTCTGGGCTTATGGTATTGGATTTTGATAAATATCCAAACCCTAAAACACTAAATGAACATCTTGAACTATTAAAGACTAACAAGCACTTTGTGCTGCTGTTTATATCTCCTTCAGGTAATGGAATTAAAGGAGTTGTAAGAGTACCAGATACTTTAGATGAAATAACACACCCACAATACTTTAAAGCCTTTCAAAAGCAGTTTAAATATGAATATTTTGATATCTCTAACTCTAATGTTGATCGTGTTTGCTTTGAGAGCTTTGATCCTAATATCTATGTAAACTATGAAGCAGAACTATTTGAAGCCAAAGTAGTAGATGAAGGCTTCTCATACGCTGATAAACCTCCTACAATTAAAATAGAGTCAGATGATAAAGTAATAGCACGAGTAATGAAATTTGATTGGCAAAAGTCATTTGTAACCGGTCAGATGAATAATTATGTATTTGATATTGCTGGAGCAATGTGTGAATATGGTGTGCCTCATTCAATTGCTGATGCTTGGATAATGAAAAATATTGTACAGGGCAGATGTAAAGATGAAAAATCAAAACAAAACTCTATAAAGTCTGCTTACTCTTCTAGAAATGCCAATAGCAAATACTTCGAAGACTATGATAAAGTTGAAAGAGTAAAGATTGATCTAAAGAAAGGTAAAGAGTATGTAATGGAAACTCATAAGATTGATGAGAAAACATACGAAACTTTAAAAGAAGCAAAAGAAACACCTCAGTTCTGGTATCTGGATAAAAAAGGAGATGTAAAAATTGACTCATATAAATACAAACTATTCTTAGAAGGGCAAGGTTTTAAAAAATACTTTCCAAAGGGTTCATTGAAACCTACTTGGGTATTTGTTCAAAGCAATGTAGTTAAAGAAACATCTATAGAGCTGATAAAAGATTATGTACTTAATCATCTATTAGGTAAAGGAGAGTTTGATGTTTGGAAGCTATGTGTAAACTATCACTTACTTTTTACAGAAAGCTATTTACTGATGCTGAAATCAGAGGAGCTTCCAATGCTAAGAGATGAAAGAAAAAAGTCTTTTATAGTATATGAGAATGGTATCCTAGAGGTAACTAAAGATACTAAAGAGCTAGTTGGCTTTATGGATGTTGAAGGGTTTGTATGGGAGTCTCAAATTCTTAAAAGAAACTATGTAGAACATAAGAACTACAAGAACGACTACCAAACCTTTATCTCTAATATCTCTAATAACAGTCCTAAAGCCTTAGAGTGTGTACTTGGCTATCTTATATCTACTTACAAGAATAAGATGAACAATAAAGCTATCATCTTAAATGATGAAGTGATATCTGATAATCCTGAAGGAGGTACAGGAAAAGGATTAATGATACAAGGTCTTAAAAGAATTAGAAAAACATCTATACTAGATGGTAAATCATTTGATGATAAGAAAGGGTTTCCATACCAAACAGTATCTCTAGATTCTCAGATACTTGTATGGGATGATGTGAAGTCTGGCTTTAACTTTGAGAGTAAATTTTCTCTAGTAACAGAAGGACTAACAATTGAGAGAAAAAATAAGGATGCTATTAAGTTATCTGTTGAAGATTCTCCAAAGATTGTTATCTCTACTAACTATGTTATTAAAGGAGATGGAAACTCACACGACAGGAGAAGGCACGAAATAGAGATAGCTCAATACTATGGTAAAGACCTTACACCATTTGATGAGTTTGGAAAGCAGCTCTTTGATGATTGGAACGCTGAAGAGTTTGAGTTGTTTGATAACTACATGGTCTACTGCTTGCAACAATACTTACAATTTGGTTTGATTGCTCACGAAGCAAAAAACTTAAAGCAACGTAAAATAATAGCACAGACTTCTAAGGACTTCTTTGACTGGGTAGAAGATGATAATTTGATATTGAATCAAAGAACAATAAAGTCTGACTTCTATGTAAAGTTTACAAACGACAACCAAGATTACAATAATAAAATCTTTAAGAGAAACACACTAAACAGATGGGTGCAGAAATACGGAGACTATAAAGGATATGACTTTGAGCAGAACAGTTCTAACGGAGTCAAGTGGTTTAGCCTTTCAACAAAAGATAATATAGTAGTAGCAGAATTAGATGAAGTGCCATTTTAAATAAAAAAACAACCTCCTTAATATATGAATGAAGATAAGTACGAAGAATTAAACGAAATATCAGAAAGAATTATAAAAATGTCTGGTCTTGATATTTTTAAAAATACAAGAGTAACAGAGTATGTAGAGCTTCGCTCTTTAGCTTGTTACATATTTAAAAAAAAGATGCACATGACTTTAATAGACATTGCTAAATTTTTTCAATCAAAAGGAAAATCAATGGATCATGCAACAGTTATCCATGCCATTAAAAAATATCCTATTTATATGAAAAAAAATGAGAAGTTAAAAACGATTGCATCTTGTTTTAAATTTAAAAATGATGAAGCTATTGACTTTAATCAAATTGATGTTATACATCATTTGCAAAAGCAATACAAAAAGGTATCAAAATTAAATTATCAATTAAAAACTAACATACAAGAATTAAACTACAAGAAAGCAACTTACACAACAGATGAAGAGAGGATATTATCTCTTGTCGAAGGTTTGCCAAAAACACAGATAAAAGAAGTTTTTGAAAGAATAAGACTTCTTAAAAAATCATGGGCGTGGAAAAGTAAAGAAGTAAAAGATAGATGTGAAATTATAGAATCATCTGCTGGTTTAAGCGATATAGCATATTAATATGAAGTTTAGACCATACCAACATACAATCATAGAAGAGGGTACTAAAAGACTATCTAGGCTACGTATTATTATGTTAGCCATGGAAGTAAGAACTGGTAAAACTTTAACCTCTTTAGGTATAGCCAATGGAATGGATATAACATCTGTTCTGTTTATAACCAAGAAGAAAGCTATCTCTTCAATAGAAGCAGACTACAACCTATTGAAACCTAACTACGCTCTAAAGGTTACCAACTTTGAAGCAGTACACAAAGTAGACAAAGAGTATGATTTAATAATAGTAGATGAGTCTCATTCACTAGGTGCATTCCCTAAAGCATCAGTTAGAACAAAACGCATAAAAGAAATAGTAGGTAAGAAGTACTGCATCCTATTAACTGGAACACCTACTCCTGAGTCTTGGTCTCAAATATTCCACCAGTTTTGGATTAGTGAGTTTACACCATTTGTAGAGAAGTCATTTTATAAATGGGCAAAAGTTTATGTAGATGTAACTAAGAAAAAGATAAACGGATATGATGTGAATGACTACACAGCAGCCAATCAGAACTTAATAAGACAAAAGATATCTAAACATATCATCTCATTCTCACAATCTGAAGCTGGGTTTAGTTCTAAAGTAAACGAACACATCTTACACGTTGAGATGAAGCCAACAACGTATAAGCTCGTTAAAAGGATTGAAAAGGATAGAGTATATGAAGGGAAGAACGGAGGAGTAATATTAGCAGATACACCAGTTAAACTAATGCAGAAAGTACATCAGCTATACTCTGGTACAATTAAGTTAGAAGATGGCTCATCAGCTACCATAGATAACAGTAAAGGAGTATTTATTAAGAACAAGTTTCAAGGAAAGAAGATAGGCATCTTCTATAAGTTCAAAGAGGAGCTTAAACTATTGCAGTCTGTATTTGGGCAACAACTAACAACAGAGCTAGAAGAGTTTAATGCAACCAATAAGAACATAGCCTTGCAGATAGTAAGTGGTAGAGAAGGCATCAGCCTATCAAAAGCAGACTACTTGGTTTATTTCAATATAGACTTTAGTGCTACAAGCTATTGGCAAAGCAGAGACAGACTAACAACCAAAGAGAGACAGACAAACGATGTGTACTGGATATTCTCAAAGGGTGGATTAGAAGATAAAATATACAGACAAGTACAAGACAAGAAATCATTTACAACCAAACATTATGAGCGAAGCTAGGAAAGAATACAGTAAACAATATAGAGAAGCTAATAAAGAGAAGCTAAAAGAGAAGGCAAAACAATACTACGAAGCTAATAAAGAGAAGCTAAAAGAGAAGAATAAACAATATAGAGAAGCTAATAAAGAGAAGATAAAAGAGAGAGATAAAAAATATAAAGAAGATAATAAAGAGAAGTTAAAAAAGTATAGAAAAAAATACAACGAAGCTAATAAAGAGAAGAGAAAAGAATATTACGAGGCTAATAAAGAGAAGTTAAAAAAGTATATAAAAAAATACGACGAAGCTAATAAAGAGAAGCTAAAAGAGTATAGAAAAAAATACTACAAACAATATTATAAGGCTAATAAAGATAAAATGAATGAAACAAATAGAAAATGGAGAGCCAAACAATATTTTGAAAAGTTAATGAATAAGTATGAGTAAAATAGGAAGTTTAGAGGTTGTTAAATATCAGTTTCAAATAATAAACGGAGAGCCAAAGATAATTATATCAATGGTAAAAGTTTTAGATACAAATGGAAAGTACATAAAGTTTGCAAAACTAAAAGATGTAAATCCTTATTTATCTAAATACCCAATATCATTTAAGCAATTAAGTTAAATGAGCGAAGCACAATATCAAAGTAAACTAATAAAGCAATACGAAGCAGAAGGATATTATGTCTTGAAGCTCATCAGCACCAACAAAGCTGGAATACCAGACCTAGTGGCTTTAAAGCCTAACGATGTTAAATTCATCGAAGTAAAAGGAGCAAAGACTCCTGTAAGCAAATTGCAAGAGTATAGAATAAAAGAACTTAAAAAATTAGGATTTGATGCAGAAATTAAACGATCAGAATATTAACCTACCAGACTTTGTTACTATGACAAACTACTGCGAAGAGAAAGGATATGAAGTTCGCCTTATGCGTACACGTTATGGCGTTACTTGTAATGTCTATAAAGAAAGTAAACTCATCAAGTCTGGAGATATAGTTTATGATACTTGTATAGATGCACAGAAAGAAAGCTATACCAAAATATACAAAGCAATCACATAATGTTAGAAAAGGTTTACGAGTCGCATAATAAATGGATCAATACTGTTTTAAAAATGGGAGCAACCCAATATGAAGCAGAAGATATTGTAGGAGAGATGTACTTAATTATCGGTCAAATGCTCAACAAAGGTCTTAACATTTCTTATGGTGAATCTGGTGTAAACTATTATTATATCTATAGAACATTAAAAACAAACTATTTACAAATGCAATTGAAAAAGAATAAACTCCCTAAAACATCTATTGATTTAGTTTATGATCTAGAGACTGGAGAGTATATTGATTTCAATGAAGCAAACGAAGCTGTAGAAGAAGAGCTAGAGAAATTGCATTGGTACGACAGGAAAGTGTATAACATGGTGCAAGATGAGTACAGCATAACAGAGCTATCAAGAAAGACAAACATCACATACCATTCACTTTATAATACGTTTAGAAAAGTAAAGGATAGGCTAAAACAAAAAGTAAAATAAATGAACAGTATAGAATTAAGACCAACAGAAAAGAAAGACCATTACAGATTATTTATCAACGGAACAGATGTAACTGGCGAACAAGAAAGAAGCACCTTCAGACACATAGTAGAAGTGATTGACAACGGAATTAATACAGGACTTTAACTAAATTGTATATGATTTAGTGCGTATAAATTAACGACAAACTACTTTGACTATCATAATTACTGAAATATTAACGACAACTACTATTATGCTTCATTCAAAAAATTGAACCAATGAGAAACCCAGTAAACAAAAGGCATTTAGACAAGTTAGAGAAATACGTCTATAACGCAATGAAAAGAGATGAGCTTGATATAGTGCAACTCTTTGAACGATTAGAGATATACGCTAACTTAAAAAGCATAAGCCAATATGCAAAAGACAATAAACTCTCCTACAACGGAGTGAAAAAACATAGAGAAATAATAACACTATTCGGCTGCAAGTTTGTAGCTGATAATAAATAAAAGAATGAAACTATTAGAATTGTTTGCTGGTTCTAGGAGTTGGGGAAAGATTGCTGAAGAACTTGGTTATGAAGTTTTTTCTGTTGATCACAAACCATTTCAAAACATAGATTTAGTAATTGATATTGAGAATTTAGAAGAGGGTATGTTGCCTTGGATTCCTGATGTTGTTATTGATGGCAGACCTTGTACAACTTTCTCAATGGCTGCAATATCTCATCACAGATACGAAGATGGAAAACCGAAGACAGACTTCGCTGCTAAATGTGATAGGATGAATATAAAACTAAACAACTTTTATAACAAGTGGGATTGTATTTATTACATAGAGAACCCCAGAGCAATGCTAAGAAAGATGGATTACATGAAGGGAATGGATAGAACAACAGTAACCTATTGTAGTTACGGAGATACAAGAATGAAACCGACAGACATATTTTCAAACAACATAAGAGATATGTTTAATCCTAACGGATGGAATCCAAAAGGTATGTGCTGGAATGGTAATAAGAAATGCCAACACGAACCAGCTCCAAGAGGTAGTAGGACAGGAACGCAAGGCTTAAAAGGAAATTACGAACGATCAAAAGTGCCAGAAGAATTATGCTACGATATATTAAAACAAACTTTAAATTATGAAACTAGGAAACTTAATAGAACTGATCACAAAGTTCACAGGAATAAAATGGCTATGGAAAAAGATATATCCTAATTGTAATTGTGATAAAAGAAAAGAATCACTAAATGATATTGAATTATGGTAGAAGATATAATACTCTGGAAAGAAATACAAGAAAGAATTACTCATAAAATATCTAATGCAGATTTTAAAATAATGTGTGAACTTCATGCCAAATACTTCAACCATAAATTTGAGATACCATGCTCTTGTAACAAAGCTAAGATAAGACAATGGCTGTTCCAACTAAATGATATACTCAAATGAATACAAGAGATAAAATGGCAGAGATGCAAGAACAAGAAGATACAATAGTTAAAGCTGTTATAAGCTCTTTTAAGCAACGTTCTAATATAGGTATAAAGAAGTACAACAAAACATTAGATAGAGATGATTTAAGCACCTTACAATGGTTGCAACATTTACAAGAGGAGCTGATGGATGCTACTCTCTATATTGAGAAACTAAAAAAAAGTGATGATTTAAAATAAAAA
>Ga0209198_1001848_pt1 | contig 15361 bp, 17 predicted proteins | sample COGITO_mtgs_1105_2_FD_184804 | JGI IMG/M metagenome (GOLD analysis project Ga0209198, IMG submission 184804) | Pelagic marine microbial communities from North Sea - COGITO_mtgs_110519 (SPAdes) (version 2) | ecosystem: Environmental > Aquatic > Marine > Epipelagic ...
CCCGAATATGGGCATCGGCGGGATAACACCCGCACAGAAACTAAAAATGGCCGCGTAAGTTCTACAGCCGCACCCCGTTAAAAATGGGGGGACTACCCTATCAACACACTCTATGACGCGTCAGTGCAGCCAGGCCGGACGCTTACTCTGGAAGTCAGTCTGATCGCGCATCTTGGCATGCAGGATGATCGCGAGCCGTCTTGCCAGCGCCACCCGCGCCTTTCGCATTGTCGAGCGTTGCCCAATGGCGAGTGCCCATGATTTGAGTTTCAGCGGTGCTGCATATCGCGTGAGCATCACATTTGCGGCTTCGTAAAGCAGCGTTCGGACCCGCACGTCGCCACGTTTAGAGATGCTGCCAATGTAATCCACCTCTCCGGACTGGTGGCGTTTGGGAACCAACCCGAGATAGGGGCCCACATCTCGCGAACGTTTAAAGCGCGTCGGATCATCGATGGCCGCTGCAAACGATGAGACCTTGTCCGCCATTGGTCCGAGGGCAATGGTCGAATGCCGTGATTGGACCGACGTCCGGCACTGTCATCAGGCGGGTGCAGACCTTTGATTTGCGGGTCATTACTTTGATATCGCTGTCGATGGCAGCCACCGCAGTCAATATTGCCTCGCGCGCCGCAAACAGACCTCGCAACGCAGCATGCAGACCAGGAACGCCGTCGCTGAATTTCAAAGCCGCGTCTTTGAAAGCGGGCGACAGAGCGCGTGGCAGGCGGACACCAAACACGACGACAAGTCCGCGGATCTGATTATCGATGGTCACGCGTTGTCCGACCAGCTTCTTGCGCGCCGCGATCAGCGACCGGATCGCATGAGCGGACAGCGATTTAACATGGGTCGGTTTATAGAACCCTGTCCGCGCCAAATGCGCCAGGCCACGCGCGTCGTTTCGATCTGTTTTGTGCCCCGCCAGGGACTTCAGAGCCTGATAGGCTTGGCGGCTTTCGATGCAACGCCGGGACACCAAGTTCCGTCAGGCCGTGGAAAAGCATTGGGGCCATGCGTCCTGTCTCAATAACAACCTTGGTGCAAATTGGGCCGTCGGCGAGAAACACGGCAATCGCCTTCGGCGTCGAGGACGCCTTTCCTTCGCGGATCAATAGGCCTTCACGGTCGAGAATGCAGATATGCGTCTCTTCCATAGACACATCCAAACCAGCAAAATACTCCATTCGTCAGTCTCCCTTTTTTGACATGTGCATCCAGAATAGCAGGCGCGGTAGAGCGCTGGTCCTGATTACGCCATGTTGAAAAACTCTTTGCCGCATCTGCAAATTCCGAAAACCAGAAAACTGTTCTCCATGAAACAAAATACGCCAAGAAACACCGGTACTAACGTCAGGCAAACTCAACAGTCTCCGGTAAAAATCCGGGCAATTCCAATAAGGAAACGCTGTCAGAACGCCCATGTTATGCTTAACCCTCCACCGAACTCATCACCGTTGGTGTTCTTTGTGTATACGAGCCCAGCCGAGACATCCGCAGAGCTTCCCGCAGCACCGCTTAACCCGAACCCTATTGAGACTGCGTCTGGCCCTCTATGGGTGCCGATGAATGTCTGTGATGTACCTGGTGAAGACGCAAAGGCTGCATCGATTTCATGCACGCCATCACGTGAAGCGAGAAAATCGTGTTCATAGCGCAAGAAAGCAAGTGGTTTGAGTCCACCACCGAATTCAGGTCCAGTCACGTTTATGCCAAAACTCCCAACAAGGCTTTCAGCTGTTGCGTCCCTGATTGTGAGTGCGGTGCCGGAAGCGCCTGTTTCTGTAATCGTGTCCTGATTATAACGTGCATAGCCAAGGCCAATCTCAGGTACAAACTGCCATGCTCCTCCTGACTTAAAGCCCGTGTATTCCGCGCGTATGGCAGCCTCAAACGTTCTGCTGTCGTAATCCGCGTTATGAATATTCGCCGTGCTGCCTGTTATCGCCTCGCGTGTCGTTTCAGTATTCGCCCAAGAAAACCCCGCCATGCCGGTCATGGACCAATTTGCACTTTCATGAGTTCCATAAGCGCCGACATGATATGCTTTTGATGCGAAGCTTAACAACGATGTGGATGATGTGTGTTCGTCCATCGAGTATTGCCCATAGCCGACATAGGCACCAATATTAGTCGTCTCATTCGACCAAAGATCACCACCCAAGACGATTTCTCCAAGGTCATATGAAAACCCAGCCAAATCTGCGTTACTGTCGACATTGCCGCGCATCAACGAGGAGTCCAGCCAAATTCTGCGCCCGTGGTCCGTCACACCCTCGACCCGATCACCTCCAGCAGAATTACCGCGTGCATTTGCGAGGACCATGTTGCGTAGATGATCGCTATGTTCCAATGCGACGGTCATATACGAAGCATAGGCCTCGGGGTGCAGGGTTTGAACCTGCAGTAGGCCTGCATGCGTCAAGGTACTGTTGCTATTCACCACTAGGCTACCATAACTCATGGTGTTTCCCGTGCCAGTGGCAATCAATGGATGGTTCAGCAATCCAATATCCACGAAAGAGATATCCACACGCTCATCAGCCACTGGATTGTTCACGATCGTATACGTGAGGTTTGCTGGCAGATCGGAACCCGCGGTCGCAAGTTGTGTCGCAGTTGGCGTCATCGGAGCGGCATCAAAGCTTTGCACATTAGATGTCAGGAGAGGGTTATTGTTTGCAATTGCGACAGTATAGATGCCACTGTTGCCGCCCGCTATATAGTCCGCCGAAACAGCATTCGCATCAATGGCGAAAGGCACGAACATGACCGTATCGAATCCAGTTAGCGATGAGGTCGGCGAGCCACCCACGTTGGCAACAAGTTGCCCTGCGTAACGGGTTAACGCCGGGGTGCATATGCCGGCAACGCATTCTCCGGCGGGGCTGATACCAACCGTAACTTGGTTGGTTCCTGCAAACTCAAGGTTCTGTGCATTCAGAACCACCGATCGCAATCCAACAGACACGTTGCCACTGTCTGTGCCCGCCGACGATGCCGAGACCAGATCGATTGTGCTATTCGTAAACAGTGCATTTTCGATGCCATCAGCGGCTCCAACAAAGTCTCCAAAACTGGAATTCGTTTGCAGCGTACCGCCATCGACGATCAGTCTGTCAATGTTGCGGTAAAAGGCAAACTGGTCGTAAAACGTACCACCGTTCTCAACGCTGAGGTACAGCCAAGCATTCGTTACATCGTCTCTTACCGAATAGCCGGATGTGTCCAAAGTGCCGCCGTCAATTCTCACCTGATCAACTTGCAGGCCGCGCCCCACGTTGTTCACCCCACCGGTATTGGTAATTTTCGTCGTGCCTGCGCCAACCGCCAATATCATGGCTTGCGGCTTGGCAACGGCACCCAATACGGCGTCTTGTTCACTTCCAAAGTTCAAAGTGCTGTCGCCGCTAAACGATAGGGTGCTGCGTACGCCATTGCGTTGCTCGATGCGCAGTGTACCGCCATTTTCAAGTGAAACCGTACTGTTGTTGAAAACGGGTGCCGTTAGGCGAAGTTCGGAAGATAAGCCATCCACCGTAACAGTGCCGCCATTCACCGTGGATTGTGGCAAGCTGGAGCCCACGATACTGAGCAGCCCTAAGACGGAGTTGTTTTCGATTGTCAGGTCTGCTCCTGAGCCAACAGTCAGATTTCCTTCGGTGCGCGTGGAAATTGCTGTTCCATCAAAGGTCAACGCGGCACCATCGTCGACCACCACTGACAAACGGTTCAAGTTCGTTGACTGATTGCCAAGTTGGAGGAGGTTGTCGCCAGTTTCGGCGCGAATGACAGGCGTGCTGCCACCCGGTGGTGCTGCCATGAACAAGTCTGTATCGTTCGCAAACGTCAGTGACGCATTGCGCAGGGCCAAAACACCGCCGCGGCCAATTGCGCCATCCCCTATCTCCAGGAAACTAATTTCACCCGTTTGTCTGCCGGTCGAGCTTGCGCCATCTCTCAGCGTCAGAGCGGAATTTTCAAGGGTAAGCCGGTCGAACTGCAACTCAACTATTATGTTGCCCGTGTTGATATCACGGATGTCAAACGCGGTGACGTCATAGGTTGTTTTCCCACCGTCCGTTCGCGCAGAGCCGAAATATGTATTCGCCCAACTGCTATTCAACCCCCTCGCAAACTTTACGCTGCCTTCAAACCTCAGTTGACCATTGCTCGCAGAATTTGCAATCCAGTCGGAATCAAAAACTAACCCATCATGCGATCCAATTATTGGGTTGATTAAGGCGTTTGCGGGGTTAAGGTCGCCATTTAAAAGACTTGCATCAACAAGTGGTTGGGCACATCCCAAACTCAAGCCCACTTCGGACGCGACATCGCAGTAGCCCTGCCCCGACGCCGTTGAAGCGCCCATGAGTTGAATGGTTGCAAGCGCGCAAGTGGCCAAAAGACCTGTTCTAAGGTTACCAGACATTTGAAGTTCCTTTGCGCACAACTTAATTTGATCATCTGCAAATGATCATCTCTCCAAATTCCTGTCAACGGGATCGGGAAATCGACTCATTTTTGGATTAACTGTTGCGCCTCTACACAGCTTTTTCGGCTATTAGGCTCCGTCATTTGAAAAATGACGCCGTCCCATCCGTTGTTCCGTCACTTTTTTCAGTTCTGGCGACGCCAGCTTGGATCGAGAGCGATCAGATTTTTCATTGTTCCCGCGCCATGGGCCGCACCGTAAAGCACTATGACACTACTCTGTGCTTCATTGATCGCCCTCGCTAAGTGCCCGTTTCTCTGATCGATTGTGACACTCGTAAGTTTCGTGACATCCGCAGTTGGCATGACGAACTCCTCAATTGGTGTGGTGAGGTTCTCGTCACTGATATCAAGCGGACCAACCAAATTCTCGTAGGCGTCTGCCAGCTCGGCCGGAGCCAGATCGACGTTGACGTCTCTGCCACCCGGAAAACCCAAGAACATCGCGTTATCCTGCCCTATCAAGCCGTCAGATGCATTCTGCGCATAAAAAGCTGGTGTGGGAATGAGACCATACATAGGCCACGCATGACGGAAGAACTCAAGGAGATCGGCCTGAAGGTGGGACACCGCTGCGTAGGCCGTTTGATGCGTCAGAACGGCATATCGGTCGTTCGAACGCGCAAACACAAGGTCACGACGGATAGCGACCACACGTTCAACATCGCGCCGAACCTGCTGGATCGTGACTTCAAAGCTGATGCGCCAAACCAGAAGTGGGCCGGTGACATCAGCTATGTCTGGACCCGCGAAGGTTGGTTGTATCTGGCAGTGATCCTGGACCTGCACTCGCGTCGTGTCATCGGCTGGGCTGTCAGCAACCGCATGAAGCGCGATTTGGCTATTAGGGCACTGAAGATGGCCATCGCCTTCAGGTCACCGCCCAAAGGCTGCATTCATCACACGGATCGTGGATCGCAATACTGTTCTCACGACTATCAGAAGATCCTGCATCAACACGGGTTCAAAGTATCCATGAGTGGAAAAGGCAATTGCTATGACAACGCTGCGATTGAGACGTTCTTCAAAACGATCAAAGCTGAGCTGATCTGGCGACGGTCATGGGGTACACGGCGGCAGGCTGAAATGGCGATCTTCGAATACATAAACGGGTTCTACAATCCACGCCGCCGCCACTCAGCACTAGACTGGAAAAGCCCTGTCGCCTTCGAACGTAAGGTGGCTTAAACGAGCACTTGGGGCGGCACGAAAGCGGGACAGGTCCAAACTGCATCTTCGATACGTGGTGAATTCTACCAGTAGAGTACCGAGCTTGTTGGATTGACTGTTAGCCATGGCACACAAGCCGAAGTTGTTTGGTCGTGTTGGAAAAGCTTTTGTAATCTTGTTGAGGACCGCCCTGAGCTAACGGTTTTTTTTCGACACGGTCTCTTTGGGCTACTCGCAAAAACTACCCGAATGGATAGGGTCACTACACGTCTGCGGCACTTACTTTATATCCACACGGGTGTTAGCTCTCGTCGCAAGCATGAAACCTGCAGATGGGCGAGTTTTTCTCCTGAAACTGTTGCGGTATTCGAACGAGCACAATTGTGGGGAGTAATCTATGCTGGCTAATTCAAAGCTGTTCCAAGCTGCTCGCAATGCTCTAACACATCGGCATAAGCGGCTTGGACTAAGCGTACATTGGGTTCTATTTTTGACCCTTTTGCTTGCATCAGTCCCTCCACTCGTAGGTCTCTACAAGTGGATGGAGGGTAGCGCGATCCAGAAAGAGATCGCATATGTGGACGAAAACCACCTCATAATCGCCCGAAACCTTGCGGCTGCGATGGAACGCTACGTCAACGATGTGGCTTCGGTTTTCGAACTGGCGAGTGAAGGCCTTCAGGGGTCTGGAAATCTTGACTTCAAAAAGGCGCTCGGTGATTTTGATCTTCGGTTTGTGGCTTTGGTGAACCCCGCCAACGTCGTAGTGAAACAAACTGGGAGCACAACCGATAAAACCACTCAAAGCTTTCTTCCTGAGCAATTGACAAGTCTTCGTGCTCTGGTGGCCTCCGATCCAAGCGAAACGCATTTTTCTGGGCTACAAACTTTCGACGAGACGCCCCACTTTTTTCTAGTTCGTTCACTTCCGGAAGAAATGTTGGCAATTGCCGTCCTTACGCCCAAATATTTGATCGAACTTCAACAGTCGATCATGTTTGGTGAACGTGGTCACTCCATGATGGTGGACCAGAACGGTCTTATTATTGCGCATCCAAACACCGAATGGCAGGCAAGTTCCAAGGACGCTAGTAAACTCTCAGTCGTCCAACAAATGATTGCTGGTGAAACAGGCGTTGCGACCTTCTATTCCCCTCCAATGCAGGCTGACATGATATCAGGATTTACCTTTGTCGCGCGGACCGGTTGGGGAGTCATGGTGCCGCAGCCAATGAGTGAATTGATAGAGCGCGCCAAAGCCTCTGAAACAACCGCATTCTATATTGTCTTAGTCGAGATTGCGGTGCTCATCATTCTAAGCTGGTGGCTATCTGGAAAGATTTCGAACCCAATCAAAAACGTGGTTGCCACTGCAAAAGCAGTATCGTCTGGCGATTTGAGTGCGAGGGTCGTTGTGAATGATAGCACTGTTGCTATTTCCGATGTACGGCTTCTTGCCACAAGCTTCAATCAAGTGATTTCTGACCTGCAGTATGACCGGAACCAACTGGCAGATTCGCTAAACGCTGCGCAAGAGGGAGTGCGAGCAAAATCACGTTTTCTCGCTATGTTGTCCCACGAAATTCGAACACCCATGCACGGTTTGATGGGAGTTCTTGATCTGCTCGACGAAGGAGGATTGGAAGACGACCAGCGTCAATTACTAACCGTTGGGAAAAAGGCTGCGAGCAATCTGGTAGGCATTCTTGACAATATGCTAAGTTTTGTGAGGCTGGAAGCCAATGCCGAGAGCAGCCAAGTGAGCGCGTTCAACCCGGCTGAACTGGCTCAAAGCACGGTTGATCTATTCCAGCCACTGGCCTCTCAAAAAGGTCTGTCTTTGACCACAAGCGTCTCTAACCAGATGCTAAGCGGCGATCCACAAATGATTAATCATGTCTTGCTGAATTTGGTCGGAAACGCAGTGAAGTTCACGAGTGAAGGTCAAATCCATATCTCGTCTGAACTTCGCAACGTCGAAAAAGGCGCGGCACGCCTCGTCTTTTCAGTCTCGGATAGTGGGATTGGCATAGCTAAAGACTTGCAGGACAAAATTTTTGATGAATTCGCTCAAGTAGACTCGGAGCTATCGCGCGATTATGAGGGCACCGGTCTTGGCTTGGCGATTTCGGCCCGCCTTGCAGAGCACATGAAAGGTGAAATCACTTTGGTCAGCGAACCAAATAAAGGGTCCTGTTTTCACTTGAATGTACCAGTTTCCGTTTTGGAGAACTAATATGCAGGAACAGCATCGCACTGGGAGAAAACTACTTGTTGCAGAGGACAACGACATAAATTTAATAGTCCTCTCTCGTATGCTTGAGATTTTGGGATATGAGTTTGACGCCGTCGAAAACGGTTTAGACTGCCTCACACTTTTCGGTCAAAATGACTACGATCTAGTCCTAACTGATATACAGATGCCGGGACTGGATGGGATGCAGGTCGCGTCAAAAATTCGAACAATGAAGCCTACGAAGCGCGACATTCCAATCGTTGCGATGACGGCCAACGCAGATTTAACTGAGGTCGAGAGATTTCGCGTAGTCGGAATAGACGATGTCTTGGCCAAACCATTCAATAAGGTAGATCTTCTGAACTGCATTGAGAAATGGCTCAAGAAGTAGACTCGGCGCTTGCATTGCGTTCTTTGCGCCTTGTACTTATTTTTGTAGATCGCAATGCCGGCTGACAAGCAGACATACGCATTGGTGTGGTCGAACGGCAGAAATGGGCCGTTTTTCATAATCGGTGCATGATTTTCATAAATCGAGGCGCGGAGTGGGTGCCACCTCGCTATATTGATTCCAATCCAATACGCGAGACATGAATGGGCTGGACATGATTTACCTCGACCTCACGCTGCGTGGCGGTGCCATAACGCTCTTACTGTTGCTGGCTGCGTTGCTTTGGCGTGCGCCCATCGGCTGGGAAGGGCGTCTATCGGTGTCGGCGTTGGCGGTATCCAAGTCCGCTTTCCTGATCACCACTGCGGCACTGCCGCTTGACCTGCATCCGAGCTTGGATTCAAACCTCATACTCTTATCCAGCTTCACACCAGCAGCAGTGACATGGCTGATCGTGACCATATTCCTCGATACCCCTGGACAGCGCTGGCCTTGGGTAGCGGCATCACTGGCCACCTCAGCCGCACTTTACTCCCACTTGGCCTTCCCAAGTACGTTCCCTTTTTGCTTACCAATGGCCGTAGTTCTTTATGGAGCCCTTTTCATTCTCTCGCTCTGGTCTACGCGTGACGATCTGGTGGAGTGTCGCTGCCGCGCGCGACCCGGATTCGCGGCAGCAATTGCTGGCCTCGCACTATTTCTGACATTGGGTCAGACGGCTGGTGTGCTTCAGGAGGGCACTGTCTTGCTGGCACTCTCACAAGCTGTCGGCATCCTTGTTGTCGCCCTCGCTTTTGCGGTGTGGCTGTTGCGCCCCGATGTGAACCGCTGGCCGGGTGCAACATCGCCTGAAACCTGCACCGACTTGCCAATCCAAGATGAATTTGTGGACACCGTCCTAATTACGCGCATCCATGCGGTGATAAATGCGCAAATTTGGCGCGAAGAAGGGCTGACCATCGGCGCGCTCGCCGGAAAACTCGCCGTGCCCGAGCATCGATTGCGGCGCGCGATCAATCAAGGTCTAGGATATCGCAACTTTTCGAGTTTCATAAATCGAGCACGGATCGAAGCAGCCTGTACCACTTTGATCGATCCCGCTCAGATAAACGTGTCTGTGCTCGAAATCGCATATGATGTTGGCTTTGCCTCTGTTGGGCCGTTCAACCGGGCTTTCCGCGCGGAAGTTGGACACAGCCCGACTGAATACCGACGCATGGTGCAGTCCAACGCGTTCACCGATTCTGAAAAATCATCGCTAATGGTTAAAAATCTGCATTGATTTTCAACATCGACGCGTACGGCGTCGTTTGTTTTCATAGAAATTGTTCATCAATTTCGGAAAATGGAGAAGCCCGATGCGCGCCCTTATACTCACTGTACTGATAGTTTTCGCCAACCTCACTCAAGTCGCCGCTCAGACAATGCCCACTATGCCGCCGTCCACTTATCCTGAACCCGGAACCTTTTGTGGTTTCCTAACGCTCTGCCCCAAAGCTGTCGCGCCCACGGATGACGCCTAAGACGAGCAGCAAGACTGGATCGATGATGTAGCTGTGCAGCTGTTGTGCGATATGCCTTCTGATTTCTGGGACGAAAGATAAACTATATATGCAAAAGCAACTTCGTCCACTTACCTTGCCCAACCATCGAAAATGCTGCGCAATGCACGAATGTCTGCTCTGGCGCAGCTGCGCTGTGGCGTCGACAAGTGCGGTCAATGTCTGCAAAGGGCCGTTCTTGCTGCCCAGTCAGTCTCTGATCGACCTGATGCTTCACCGCGTGAGCGTTTATGGCAGCAATTTCTTCGTGACATTTGCGCGTGTCGTACGCTCCGTCTGCGGTGACACTACCGATGTCTTGGCTGGACGGAATTTGGTTCAGGAGATCGGGCAACACGGGCGCATCACTGATGTTGCTGCCCGTGACGTCGACCGCCCGTACCTCTAGCGTTTCTTCGTCAATACCTATGTGTATTTTGCGCCAAATACGTCGTTTGGAACCGCCCGTCGCCCGGCAACACACGCTTGCATGTGTGAGGGATGCTTGCGGGCATTCCACTCACCTTCGCCATCCGCTTTGATGCCTGTGCTATCGATCAAGAGGTTCAGCGGACCAGTTCCGCTGCGATATGGCAGGCTTACATTCAGTGTTCGCTGACGACGGCAAAGGGTACTGAAGTCTGGCACCGCCCAATCCAACCCGATAGGTTGCAGCAGGCTTTGCACAAAACCTGTGGTCTGTCGCAATAGCAGTCCGAACAGCACTTTCAAAGTGAGACAGGTTTGGATCGCAGCATTACTGAAGTTCTGTTGCCGTCCACGCTTGTTGCTCGGTGGTGGTACCCAAACCTTCTCAGGATCAAACCAAATATACAGTGAGCTACGACGCTTCAAACTGTCATTGTATGGCGACCAGTTTGTCGTCTTGTATCTTGTCGGGGACTGCCTGCTCATAACTCCCAGATATCATGCCTAAGTAATGAGGTGAATTCTTCATGGAAATTGTGCAACAAAACTCACTTCATTTCACGCCGTTATTTGCATTGCGGTATCAATCGCCTTCTTTAAATCTGCTACAACCATTTCTTGCGAGCTTTGAGCCGCAACGTTTTCCATTATTTCTAAGCCCCGCCTCCATTCAGGTCCGTCAAATGAATCATAAGCGTATTCTAGGCCTGCCTGAATCGAAGATTCCGAATTGTCGGCAATTAAGTACGGATAATCTTCTCCCAAATAGTAAACTGCATCTGGTGCGCCCCTATCGACCAGTATGTTTTGACCTAAGGCAGCTGCGGTCACCCCCTTCGTAAAGGGGTGAATTCTACGGCGTTCAAAATTTCCCGACATACTGGGTCTAACAGCATAGTGCATGTCAAACGTGGCAAGGTTGGCGAACCCACCCTTGGCGTCTTTTTGATTATAACTTAACCATTCAACCCGTTCTTTAAGGTGCTCTGGGCAAATTGTACTTTTGGGACTGCCAAAGTATACTAGCTTTAATTGAGGGTTATGTCGTACCTGCGAGGTAAATTCATCTACCATTGGATCATAGCCATGACGAACCAACTGGCTTGAAACTGAAGGGCGCAGGTCGTTTTTGTGATCCTTGATGAATTTATTTATTTTCTCAAGTCCAGAATTTGACGCTGCAATATGAACATCAAAGTATTCTTTTGATCCGGAACTCGGCGGCACATCAACCCAATCAACACAGATAGCCCGTGCTGCATCTTTTAGTTTACCGCGAGCATCTGGATCCATGCGCCCAACGGAATTTTTCAAAACGATAACAACAGAATCCTTGACGTCATTAATAAATGAAGGGACGCTTTCTGGTGTGTATGGTGCTGACTTAACTTCAAAGATAAATTGACCAGCTAAATGGTGATTTCCAAGGCGAGCCAATTGATCACAGCGCATGATTTTACTTCCCATAGATTTCATACCTACAGAATGTAAAAATATAATTTTTTGCAATTTTGACCTCACAAAACGAAAATTTGCAACAATTGGGTAACGGTAAACCAACGCTATTTTCTTTGCAATGGTTTGGATATGGTGCCCGTCGTCGTAAAAAATGGGGCATCAGAGCGGCTTGAACGTTTGACGCTTTGACCCGTTTGCGTGGTTGACTATGCGGCTTTTTTTGATGTTGCAAGCGGCGTTGTCGGATTGTCTGCTTCTTGATCATTTCGCGTTTTCTTAGGATAGCTCTGTCGCGGCCGAAGTAGACGCCAGACGGTGTAAGGCTGTTCAGGCTCTTGTGGTAACGCTGTTGGTTGTGGTGATCGACGAAGGCTTCGATCTGGGCTTCTAGAACACCGGACAAGAAGTAGTGTTCCAGCTTCCATGCAGTCCTTTAGACCATTTGTAGTAAATGCCTTGAGAGATGCCCTCACGACCGCTGAGTTCGGCAATGCGATCCTCGCTGCGCAGGCCGTCCAAGACGATCCTGATCTTCTCTTCAGATGAATAATGTTTGCGGGCTTACCGCCTCTGCGCCCGACTGAAATCACCCCCTAAAACACACATACCGATCCGCCTTTTTGCGCAGTAGCGTCCTATCCGCTTGCACACCGTCCGCCCCGTGCATAGAAGGGCGCGAATTTACGGATGAGCCCTGAGATACGGGCATTTACGCTATGGGAGCAGACATGCAGGTCACTGAGACACTCAACGAAGGTTTGAAACGCGGTTATTCCATCACGGTAACCGCCGCCGAACTTGAGGCAAAGGTCAACGAAAAGCTGGCCGAAGCCCAGCCCGGTGTCGAAATGAAGGGCTTTCGCAAGGGCAAAGTCCCTATGGCACTGCTGAAAAAGCAGTTCGGCCAACGCCTGATGGGCGAAGCGATGCAAGAAAGCATTGATGGCGCGATGTCCGACCATTTCGAAGCCTCTGGCGATCGCCCCGCGATGCAGCCCGACGTCAAAATGTCGAACGAAGACTGGAAAGAGGGCGACGACGTCAATGTCGAGCTGTCCTACGAGGCACTGCCTGCCATTCCTGACGTTGACTTGAGCGTGCTGACGCTTGAGCGTCTGGTCGTCAAAGCCGACGATGCGTCGATCGACGAGACACTGACATCGCTGGCCGAAAACGCGCAGAATTTCGAACCACGCCGCAAAGACGTCAAGGCGCAAGACGGCGACCAGATCGTCATGGATTTCGTCGGCAAAGTTGACGGCGAAGTGTTTGAGGGTGGCTCTGCCGAAGATTACCCGCTGGTTCTGGGCTCGAACTCGTTCATCCCAGGTTTCGAAGAGCAACTGGTAGGCTCCGAAACGGGCGAAGAAAAAGACGTCACCGTCTCTTTCCCTGAGGACTATCAAGCCGAGCATCTGGCTGGCAAAGAGGCCGTGTTCGCCTGCACCATCAAAGAGGTGAAAAAGCCGGTTCCAGCATCGATCGACGATGAGCTGGCCAAGAAATACGGTGCCGAGGATCTTGCTGGTCTGAAAACCCGCATCACAGAGCAGCTTGAAGGCGAATATGCCGGGGCTGCCCGCGCGGTGATGAAGCGTGCACTGCTGGACCAGTTGGACACAGCCGTCAGCTTTGATCTGCCCCCAAGCCTTGTTGATGCCGAAGCCAAGCAGATCGCGCACCAACTGTGGCACGAAGACAACCCTGAGGTCGAAGGACACGATCACCCCGAGATCGAAACCACAGACGAACACACCGCATTGGCCGAGCGCCGCGTGCGTTTGGGTCTGTTGTTGGCCGAACTGGGTCAGGTCGCAAAGGTCGAAGTGACCGATGCCGAAATGAGCCAAGCGATCATGACGCAAGCCCGTCAGTACCCCGGTCAGGAACGCCAATTCTTTGAATTCGTTCAGCAAAACCAGCAGATGCAACAGCAACTGCGCGCGCCGCTGTTTGAGGACAAAGTTGTCGACCACATCGTCGAAAACGCAACCGTCACGGACAAAGAAGTGTCTTCTGACGATCTGAAAGCCGCAGTCGAGGCGCTGGAAAGCGACGACTGATCTGCTTGCTGATCGCATTGTGAATTTGAGGCCATCCCATGCGGGGTGGCCTTTTTCGTTGGAGATGGGGGGCGACCAGAGGACCTGGACCCTGAGCGCCAAGGATCACATCACTCAGGTTCAAAACAGGGTCGTCTTGCACAATCAGCCCAAAGCCAAAAAGTGCAGAGACGGCGCAGCCAATCGTGCCGTGCGCTTTGGCCATTTCACATCACATGTCGTCAGCGTAGGCTGATCACATGGATACCATCGCGAAACTGATCAACTGGATGAACAACGAGGGGCGCCGCTCGGGTGATCCGGTAAAAGTGGTTTCGCATTTCTGCGCTGAGTTGATTGATGCGGGTGTTCCACTGTGGCGCGTCAATATTGGTCAACGCTTTGCAAACCCGCTGCTGATTGCTTGGGGCGTGGTCTGGACGCCTGAAAAAACAGAAAGCTACAATGTAACTCATGAACACATGTTGACCGACGGATATGTGGGCAGCTCTTTTGAGTATATTTTGGAACACAGACGCCCTTTGCACAAAAGCTTGCGTGGGCTGGATCTGGGGAATGAACACAGCTCGTACATCGAGTTTGCTGAGCTTGGTGGCACAGATTACTATGCGACGCTTTTGTACTATGGTGATGGCTCGTTGCATGGCTGCACATTTGTGACCCGCTCCGACGCCGGGTTTTCGCCCGAGCATCTTTCAATGATTGAGGCTGCGTTACCTGCGCTGTCGGCGGCGTTGGAACCCATCACGATGCGAAAGTCCTCCAAGAGTCTTCTGCGCACATATTTAGGCGATGGGCCTTCAGAGGCTGTTTGGAACGGCACCGTCAGGCGGGGAGAACGCACATCACTAGAGGCCGTCGTGATGTTCTGCGATTTGCGCGGGTTCACTACCCTATCAGACAGCTCAAGCGAAGAAGACTTGTTTGACGCCCTTAACGGATATTTCGACGTCGTTGTCCAAGCTGTTGAGACGATGAACGGTGACGTGCTCAAGTTTATGGGCGATGGAATCTTGTCTATCTTCGCCATCCCAACACCAGCCGAACACTCTCATCAGTGCCGCCAAGCGGTGCTTGCCGCACAAAAAGCTCTTTTTGATCTCGCAGCGTTGAATGTTGATCGAGCTAAGGCGAACAAGGTGAAACTCGATATAGGCATCGGCATCAATTCGGGTCCCGTCAGCTATGGCAACATTGGCAGCCCTGGAAGGCTGGACTTTACGGTGCTGGGTGCTGCAGTTAATTTGGCCAGCCGAATTGAAGGGTTAACCAAGTCCACGGGGCACCGCGTGCTTACCACCAAGACAGTCGCTGAATCAGACCCAGTGAAGTTTAAGGCGTGCGGCGTGCACGATGTGCGCGGGCTTGCCCATCCAATCGAGCTTTTCCACCTGTCCGAACAAAGCAGTTAGACTGGCAAAAATTTTTATTAATGTTCCGCGTGTGAGCGTGCCTTGCGGGGGATCAACCGAAAGTTGGTGCAGCGTTCAATTGGCTTTGGTACGCGACCTTGGGTGGTGTCTGCATGACAAGCCGGGCCAGTGGGCGCGTTTCGGCCATGCCCCCCCCCCCGTCAAAA
>Ga0209198_1001849_pt1 | contig 15360 bp, 17 predicted proteins | sample COGITO_mtgs_1105_2_FD_184804 | JGI IMG/M metagenome (GOLD analysis project Ga0209198, IMG submission 184804) | Pelagic marine microbial communities from North Sea - COGITO_mtgs_110519 (SPAdes) (version 2) | ecosystem: Environmental > Aquatic > Marine > Epipelagic ...
ATCATCTGCATCTGCTTCATTTCGAACTCTATGAAAGGCTTGAGTAAATATTTTAGCCATAAACCTATCAGTTAAAATTTGTGAAGCTTCTGGAATGCCATTAGCGTAAGCTTTTAGTAATGCATCATCACTCATTTCAGATAATTGATCAAATCGCATTAGGCTTTTCATTATGTATACTGGGTAAAAATAATAACCGTTTTAGTCATCTTTGTTTTAGCCTTTACGTTTTTTAAGCTTGGAAAATTCTTTTTTACTTAAATGGCCGTCATTGTTTAAATCCAAACTTTCAAAGATATTACCAAATCTATTTGAAACTACTGAGTTGAGTTCATCAAATTCTAAAACCCCATTTGAATTTTGATCAAGTATTTGCATCATTCTTTTAACACGAAAGGAAACTTTTGTAGTTCTGGTAGCAATCAATTCCTCTGTTGATAAGGCGCCATCATGATTAGTATCAGCGAACGAGAATTCTCTTTTTCTATGGTTCATTAATTCTGTTTTTGAAATTAGATTGTCATTATTGAGGTCAATTTTTGAAAATTGAATTCCATCAAATGGTTTCAGCTGATCTGCGTAACTAATAGAATTAGATCCAACTAATGTAAGCGCAGTAAAGGTGGTCATTATTAATTTCTTATACTTCATATTTAACTCCAAATTTATTTTGAGTGTGAATTTTAATTACTTATGATTATTAAACGCTGGAGGACCTAATTTCCGTCGAATTAATTTTTTTTAAATATGAGATTGAGTAAATAATCTGTAGAAATTAATTAAAACTATATGATGTACGATCTCGTATGTCTGGCAACACCGTTAATTTGATAAGAATCATAACTGATTATCACTGCTTTACATTTTTAAGTCAGCCAGAATATCAATATCTCGCAAATAATTTTCTTTAACTGTAATTGTAGAATTTTCGGGAATATCTTTAAGAATAGCTTTAGCTCCAAAGTCTCCCTCAATAGCAGCAAGTCTTTCAAAGAAGGATTTAGGAAAACAAACAGGTGGCATTCGCCTTTGGCCATCAGAGGCAGCTGCAGGTGTATGTTCATCACATCGTCCAACCACAGATTTAACAATTTGTGGGGTAATAAAAGGCATGTCAGCAAGCATGATAACTAGACGATTAGCATTGAGCTTTCTTGCCTTTTTTAACCCATTGATCAAACTGTTGGACTGATCAGTGCTATTAATTTTAACTAACAGAAAATCTGAAAGTTCTTCTGCCACTTTTTCGTTGGACACAACTGCTATGCAGTGATCAAGCCCTGCCCCTTTCATGGTATCTGCCGCATGTAAGATTAAAGGTTTATCGCGAAAAGTTGTAAGCAGCTTGTTGGTAGCTCCAAATCGACGTGAATGGCCTGCAGCTAACAATATCCCAACAGTAACACTCTTATTCGCCATCTTTGTGTTCTTTCAATACCTCGGCTAAGACGGATACTGCAAGTGTTCTTGGGTCACGTGCAGAAGGTATAAGCCCGATTGGACCTTTGATACGCGCCGCGTCGCTATGGGAGGCGCCCAAAGCAATGACTGAGACCTCCCGTTCTTCACGCGCACGCTGGCTACCTTGAGCGCCAATATAAAATGCGTTGCTTTTAAGTGCGGCATGTAAAATTTTTGGTTCCCAATCATGATCATGAAAGAATAGGATAATAGCACTCCACTTATCGATTTTTAAATCCAATGGAATTTTAGATGCCGTCATATGCTGACGAAATTCAGAAGGGCCGCCAACCGTTCGAAGTGTATTCTTATCAGGCGACAGTAAGATATTTTGATAGTTCAAAGTTTCCGCCAGAGCAGTGAATGTTGCCGCCTCAGGCCCTTTTCCAAACACAATCAATCTGGGTTCAGGAATATACCGAAAGCTAAACCCTGTTTGAGATCGGGTGGTTTCTTTGTCTATCCAACACTCTAAATTTCCGGATGCGAAATCAATGCTAATGGTGACAGGAATACGGTCCTTCAGCATTTCAGCAATTCCCGACAACACATTTTCGTTCGGCCGGGGGACAAGAATGATCTCCAGTCCACCACCACATGGCAGTTGTATATCTGCAAAAGGTGATCCACGCCCATATTTGAGGATACGACATTCATAGTTTTGTAAAGCTTCCTGCGCATGCATCCAAAGATCGGCTTCGATACAGCCAGAGGATAGTGTCCCAATACTTGAGCCATCAGAGAAAAATCGCATGACCGCGCCCAATGGTCGGTAGGATGGCCCCTCCATCCCAACGATCATCGCGAGGACACTATTCGGCTGGGCTTGCTGAAAAACATCAACTGTAGAAAAAGAATGCATTGTATCAGTTCCTAACATTAATTACATTTCATAATCAAGTGAACGGCATTTTTTAGGTCGATCAAGGTTTGAACTGCAACGTATGAACAATGATATTGAGATTGATGATAACCGTTAAAATACATTACAATTACTCTGCGTTGAACGTAGTATAGCTAGAAATTTATCTCGGTTCTCCCATTGAGTATAGTTTGCAATGCGTGTTTGTGCATCGTTTGTGTACACTACAACAGATATAAACCCATCTTGCTTTCGTTTGAGGCTCTCAAAGGCATAATGCAGTTGGGCGAGTAAATTTAGATAAATCCCTGGCACCAACTCATATGTGGCGATAACTCTTTGAACTTTTATTTTGATTGAAATTTTTATGAAACTCACCCTGTTTTGATTAGTCTTTTGAAATATATGAACCCCGTGCATTATGAGTTGCTCCTCTTATCTATCAGTATTTCTATTTAGTTTTTTTGTGGATAGTTAGGATATGTTTCAACGTTACTCTCTTGCTGGGGCATCTGATAACCATGCAAGCTTTGACGGCTTGTCTAACCACTCATCAGCATCTGTAGGTGGATCTTTCTGATCTACTATCACGGGCCATTTTTTGGAAAACTCTGCATTCAATTTCAGCCAGGGTTCTAATTCAGTTTCACTATCTGGCTTTATAGCATCAGCAGGACATTCTGGTTCGCACACACCGCAATCGATACACTCATCAGGGTGTATAACCAGCATGTTCTCACCCTCATAAAAACAATCAACAGGGCAAACGGAAACGCAATCTGTGTATTTACATTTGATACAGTTCTCAGTGACGACATAAGTCATAATATACTCTCCTTAACCAACAAATGCTTTTTCTAATACATACTCGGCAGGTCGACTGTTGGCACCTTCACTAAGTCCTCGGGCTTCTAGTATTTTCCTCATGTCGTTGTTCAAGCCCATAGATCCACAAATCATTGCTCGATCAGATTCAGCAGACATTTCTTTGATGCACAAATCTGAGAACAGTTGACCATTGGAAAGTAAGTTTGTGATCCTACCTTTTGTTTTAAAATTTTCTTGCGTTATAGTTGGATAATATTTCAATTTTCCATCAATAAGTTCACCGATCAATGGATCATCAGCAAGGCTTTCAACTAATACTTTACCGTATTTAAGCTCTGCGATATTGCGGCATGTATGGGTCAGAATCACCTCTGCAAATTTTTCGTATGTCTCTGGATCTCTGATTAATGAGGCAAAAGGTGCTATTCCAGTTCCTGTTGCAAACATAAATAATCGGTTGCCAGGAATTAGAGCATCAAGAACTAATGTTCCGGTTGGCTTCGGGCGAAGTAAAACTCGATCGCCTATCTTTATATTTTGTAACTTTGAGGTCAGAGGGCCATCTTGAATCTTGATTGAATAAAATTCTAACTCTTCGTCCCAGCTAGGGCTTGCGATAGAATAGGCGCGGTATAATGGCTTACCATTATCTCCAGGCAACCCAATCATTACAAATTCTCCAGAACGAAAGCGCAAACTTATTGGGCGTTCAATACGGAATGAAAACAACCTATTAGTCCAGTGCTTTACTGATGTGACCAGTTCACCATCTGGTAAATTATCGATTATTTTTAATGTTTGATGCGTGTTCAAAATAAAGGCTCCTAACAGTAAGTAATTAATCACTTACAAAATTTATCTAGTGGGTCAAGTATAAAAATTTGTTGACATGGCATGATTTGTAAGTAATCGTTTCCTTACAAACAGGAGTAAATGTACGCTTTGACTAAAGATCAATCAACCTCATTGACGATTAATGTGAATGGCGAAACTTGTCAGATGGACACTGCTGATCGGACACTTTTAGAAGTTCTGCGTGAAGATTTTCGCCTTACGGGAACGAAGAAAGCTTGTGACAACGGCGAGTGCGGAAGTTGCATTGTGATGATGAATGGAAAGCCTACGAAGTCATGCTTGTTAAAAGCCAACCGTGCCGCTGATCGAGATGTGATGACAATTGAGGGAATGGCTCCAGCGGCCAAGGGTATCAAGGCTGGCGAGGATATTTCAATTCTACACCCAATTCAGCAAGCGTTTCTTGAAAAAGGCGCAACCCAATGCGGTTTTTGCATTCCTGGAATGATAATGAAGACCGCTAATCTATTGCAGAACAAACCGAATCCAACACGTAATGAAATCGTGAAAAGCCTATCCAAAAACTTATGCCGTTGTACCGGTTATACAAAAATCTTGGACGCGGTTGAATATGCAGCAGAGCTGATCAACGACGGACGATCTGGTGTCAGTCAAGGTGTCGGTGATGGGCCTGCTGTTGGTGGAAACGTTTCGCGCCTTGACAGTCCTGGGACTGTGACTGGTGATGCAATGTATGCAGGTGACATGCAGATGGAAGGTATGTTGCATGCAAGGCTTTTGCGTTCCACGCAGCATCATGCACGGATTATTTCAATCGATACATCAGAGGCAGAAGCAATGGAAGGCGTGGAATGTGTCGTTACTGCTGATGATATCCCTGGCACTCCTTTCTTACCCAATTGTCAGCCACAGGTATATGTTTTCCCAAAGGATCGCATTCGTTTTAAAGGCGAGGCAATCGCAGGCGTGGCAGCATGTACCGAGGCGATTGCGGAAGAGGCATTAAAGAAGATTAAAGTAGTAGTCGAAGAACTCCCTCATGCTATCGAAATCGTTGATGCAATGCGTAAGAATGCTGAGCCTATGTATAATCATTCTCCACGGGTCTCTCCGCCAGAGGAAGTCTCTTGTGGAAATATTGAGGCTGGTTTCGCCAAGGCTGATGTCATTATTCAAAATGATTACACGGTGCCTGTGCGAGAACACGCGGCGATGGAACCGGAGTCGGCTCTGGTTTATATGGATGGCAGAAAACTAGTTTGTATTACTGGTTTATATCATGCTTTCGTTCAAGGCACAGAATCCATCGCAAACAATCTGGCAATGAAGCAAGAAGACGTTCGGATAAAATGCCCTGCGATGGGTGGTAATTTTGGTACCCGTGGTGATACCTTGATTGCCGTAGCGTGCGGGTTGATGACGCAAAAAACTGGCAAGCCAATCCGCATGGTCTTCTCGCGTGAGGAGAGTATTTTAGGATCATGTAAAGCGCCATCTGTCGATATTCGATACAAAACTGGCGCTATGAAGGACGGGCGCATTATCGCAGTCGATGTTGAAGTTTTGCATGGTGCTGGCGGTTGGGCACCTTTCCTGATTGCTCAAACCACCAAGGGGCGCGAACTCTGTTTCTATGAAACCCTTGGCGCGTTACTTTCTCATGTAACTGGCCCCTATGAGATTGAAAACGTCCGTGGCCGCGCCTGGGATGTGCTGACAAATGGCCCTCGCTATGTGCCGCTTCGTGGAACAAATGCGAACTATCTTCCGCTTGCGTATGAATCTCAAGTTGATCTTGTGGCCGAAGCACTTGGCCTTGACCCCTTGGATGTACGGATGAAAAACGCAATTCGAATTGGATCTAAAACTCATTTTGGGCAAACGCTAAACGAACATGTCTCGATGGTCAAAGAGCTTGAGCTACTTAAGCCGCACTATGAGGCTGCCAAAATTCGATTGGAAGTGCGTCGAGCAAACGCTGAAAGCCCTTGGATGCCCGGATTGGGTATGGGGTCTGGTTGGCGAAACATTGGCTACTTGAAAACATCGATCACTGCTGGCGCAGAATTGACTGAGTCGGGCGAAGTTCATGTTATGGCAGGAACGGTTGAGCAAGGACAAGGGCCAACGACGCAATTCGCCCAGATCGCCGCAGACCAAATTGGTGTACCGATGTCAGAAATGAAAGTGACACTTGGTGATACGGATGCTGCTCCTTATCCAGTTCCAACTTTCAGCTCAATCTCGACTGTTGGAACTGGAAAAGCTGTTCAAATGGCAGCTGAAAAGCTAAAGGATAAATTGTTAGAGGGTGCCGCAGAGATGCTTCAATCGTCGAAAGACAATCTGAAAGTTAAGGGCAATAAGATTTTTGTTACGGCATTCCCTGATACAGCAGTTACGTTGACTGAGATAGCACAACATTTTGCAGATAATAACCAATCTAGCTTGTCTGAGGCAGAAATTCCATGGAGTGGTGAGGCGCCCACAATTCTTTATGGATATAATACTGGTTTAATGGAGCTGGACGTTAATACTGAAACTGGAGCTGTGCGTTTACTTAACCATGTTAATGTTTGTGACCCTGGGACGCGGATCAATCCTCAAGCTGTGGACGGCCAAATCGATGGAGCCATAGCATTTGGTGTTGGTTTCGCATTGTCCGAGAGGTTCCACCCTGATAATCCTGCTACACTTGAAGGTTATGGATTACCATCTACCAAAAGAATTCCGTCAAATGTGACTCGTCTCTATGTGGAAGATCCATTAGAACGTGGCCCGTTTGGCGCCAAAAGTATGGCTGAACATCCAGGAATTTCGCCCATTCCTGCAATCATAAATGGTATTGCAAATGCAACAGGCGCACGTGTCAGAGATATACCCGCAACACCCGATCGTGTGTTGCAAGCACTAATGAAAATCGCCGCGGAATAAATTAGCAGAAGCGCTCAGTAATGACGCAACAAAAAAGGAGAGAAGAATGACAAAGATACCAAAAGCAAAAGGTCTTACACGCCGTAAGGTGCTTACATCTGCAGCTGGTGCTGTGGCAGCATCGCAAGTGATTGGCACACCATTGTTGGCGCAAGGTAAACGCAAGCTACGTTACATTGCTTTCATCAACCGAAATACGGTCTGGGGCAAGCCTTATGATTTTCTTGCTGAAGAAGTCGCGCGCATTTCAAATGGTGAACTTGAGATTGAATATGCGGGTGGATCAGATGTTATTGGTGGCTTTGATGCCCCTGAAGCAGTTGCAAACGGTGTTTTTGATATGAGTCACTCTGCCAACTCTTACTTTGCTGGCGCCATGCCATCATCGATTTCATTAGCTAGTGGAAATGCTTCTCTTGAAGAGTTGAAATCAGGAGGTGTACTTGATGCATACGCTGATATTTTGATGAAACAGCGCGGTGTGAAAATGCTGGGCATGCCGTTAAGCGGCGTTGGTTATGTTCTTCAAGTTCGTGGCAAGCCGAGTGATCTGTCTTACTTTAAAGGCAAAAAAATTCGTTCGATACCACTTTATGACCCAATTCTTGAAGCATTGGGTGCTACCCCAGTTACAACGTCACCTGCTGAGGCTTATACTGCCATGGAACGCGGTGTTGTTGATGGTTTAGGTTGGCCGGACATTGGGCTGTTGGATTTTAAATTTTATGAGCAAGCCAAGTTTGTGATGTTGCCTGATTTCTATCAATTGCGCACTGTTACACTTATCAACCCAAACTCGTTCAACAGTTTACCAGAAGAACTACAAGGCGTCTTAACAGAAGCGTCTGCCTCTGCAGATTCAATCGGTGCTAAATGGGCAAAAGGAAAACGTGATGCAGAGCATGCCGAAATGGAAGCTGCTGGAGTTGAATTTGTCTCGCTTAGTGACGCAGAAGGTGCCCAGTTCCGCGCATTGACTGAAGAAAAATTATGGAACAAGGTGACATCGATAGCACCAGATGATGCAGCACGCCTGAAACCTCTGTTTGAGGCAGCTTCAGCGTAATTGATGAAAGAGCAATGGTGTGTCCGTTAATTGATGGTCACACTGTTTTTATAGTTTGGAGAAGGTTAGATAATGCTGAACACTATAATCGATGTGTTTGAGCGTATTACCCTTTGGATGGCCATTGTTGCTGCAGCTTTGACACTCGCGATGAGTGGATGGATTACATACGACGTTCTTACAAGATACTTTCTAGACTGGGCCTCTCCATGGGCCTTTGATCTATCAGAATATGCGCTTGTTTGGATCACCTTTCTTGGTGCGCCCTGGGTATTACTTCAAGATCGCCATGTTCGTATCGAACTGTTGGTTGATGTCTTGCCACGTTCGATACAGCGCGTCTTAGGCATAATAGTCAGTATTGTTGCGATTTGCGCCTGCTTGGTGCTTGCTTGGAAAACTGGAGTGGCCGCTTTGCAATATATCGAAGGCGATATCATGATGGCTCGCATCTGGCGAATTCCACGGATTTGGCCATATTGCATCATTCCAATTGGCAGCATGGTTATGGCCTTATCTTTTATATTGCGCCTGCGACTTTATCTTACAAATGACGATCCTGAAGCAGTTCTAACGACACGTGCCTCGGCTGGCCAAGAAACAGGTCATGAAAACTATGAGGAAATGAATTGATGGAATGGGTATCTGACCTCGTACTATTCTTTGGATTGTTGATTGCAATGATGCTTAGTGGTATGCCTGTTGCGTTTGGATTCATCACACTAAATATAATTGGACTATACCTCTACCTTGGCATTGGATCACTGTCGCTCTTGGCTACAAGTTCGTTCTCATCGATTGGTCAGTTTTCGTTGATTCCGATCCCACTTTTCATCTTGATGGGGGAACTCTTGCTTCGCACTGGCTTGGCAGGAAAAACTGTCGAGGCGGTGGATCAGTGGATTGGGCGCTTACCAGGGCGTCTATCTCTGTCGTCAGTAGGTGGTGGTACCCTTTTTGGGGCACTCAGTGGTGCAAGCATGGCATCTGTGGCGATGCTTGGATCAACTCTTGTCCCTGAAATGGCGAAGCGAGGCTATAAACCTGAGATGTCAGTAAGTTCGATCCTTGCAGGTGGTGGATTAGCCGTCTTAATTCCACCAAGCGCACTTGGTGTGTTGCTGGGTGCCTTGGCGAAAGTCTCTATTGCGGAGCTTCTACTGGCAGGTATCTTGCCAGGATTGTTATTGGCTACCTTATATTTCCTTTACTTTTCTTTTCGAGCTAAGCTTCAACCACATCTAGCACCACCTTACGATGCGCCCAGTACGACTATTGGCTTCAAGTTGTACACACTGCTCACAGTTTCACCGTTGTTGTTACTTATTATGGTGGTCACTGGTTTCATTTTCCTTGGGATAGCAACCCCATCAGAATCTGCTGCTATGGGCGTTATCGCAACTTTGGTCGTCGCCGCATGTTACCGCCGCCTTACTTGGGACGCTTTGAAGAAGGCACTAATGTCGACAATGACAACCTCAGCTATGATGCTATTGGTTATCGTAGGCTCCACTGGTTTCGGACAATTACTTGCCGCTAGTGGCGCTACCTCTTCACTTGTCACATGGGTTGGCGCTCTGGTCATTGCCCCGATCCTGCTCGTTATAGCCATGCAATGCATTGTGCTACTATTGGGCTGTTTTATTGATACAATCTCGATTATGCTGATCTCCATTCCTGTATTCATGCCGATAATTTTGGACCTTGGCATTGATCCGATTTGGTTTTGTATCTTAATCTTGGTACAGTTGGAGCTGGCTGGCATAACGCCTCCATTTGGTGTACTGTTATTCGTGATGAAAGGCGTGCAACAACATCTCAGAGTGTCCGAAATTTACCGTGCTGCGATGCCAATTGTGTTACTTCAAATCTTGTTGGTGGCTATCTTGATGATTTTCCCTCAGATTGTTACAATGCTTCCAGAGTTGATACGAAACTAAACCTAGCAGGAAACCCATGAGCCAAACGGATGACAAACCAGCAATCCGACGCGATGCTGCAGCCACAAAGGCTCGTATCCTAAAAGCGGGACTGGCAGAGTTTGGATCTAAGGGCTACGGTGGTGCGCGGACAGAAACCATAGCTAAACGTGCAAAATGCAATATCCGAATGCTCTATCACTATTTTGGGGGTAAAGAAGGTCTCTATCTAGCGTGTTTGCAAAAGGTCTATCTCCATATTCGTGAAGAAGAACAAAAACTTAACCTGCATAATTCACCTCCTGTGGAGGCATTGGAAAAGTTGGTTTATTTTACGTTTGATCACATGCGTAAGAATCCCGATTTTGTTCATTTGGCCGGTGCAGAAAATACAATGAAGGGCAAATTTCTAAAAAAACTACCGTTAGTTGCTAAAGCGGCAACCAGTCTGATTGATGCCATACAAGACATACTCAAGCGCGGTGAAAAAGAGTGTGACTTTCATCCGGATATTGACGCTTTGCAACTTTACTTATCGGTTCTTTCACTTTCTTACTTACACTTATCAAACCGACATACACTTTCGATCAACTATGAACAGGATATGTCTGATACAGCGTGGTTGGATGCACGTAGAACCCACGTTACAGATATGATATTAAATTATTGTACTTCAAAAAACGGCATTGTCAGACAAACTTAACGTCCCAATGGTTGGTCCCTAACTTTTATGAATGACAACAGAAAAATCCATTGTGGAAGTGATGAATTATTTAATTCTAACCCATATCTCATAAGTTATCTTACGGTCCACTGGCGCCAAACATACTCTGCGCGGCCTCAGTTATCAACGCGCCGTGCCATTACGTCATGGACAGCCTGCATCCCGCGGTCGGCCATGTCCGAAACTTCTGCGGCATGAACATGCAGTGCTGCGACGACTTCAGGATCAGCCGATGTACGTACAACAACTATGCCTTCTTCAGTCACCTCAATCAGCGACTCCATTTCGGCACCATTTGCGAACAGAACATCCAACGTTGGGCTTTGGATAAAAATCTTGGGATCATCGCCGCGTTCGACGCGGTCAACCATTCCAGCAATGTGACTGACGAGCACCGCCATAACATTTTCGTCGGACGACCGTGTGACCGTGCGGATCCCGTTCGGCAAATTTGTGACTTCGCGGGTTATCGTGTCAAAGTTTTCAAACATGACAGCAAGCTCGTCGGATTCAGCTTGCGACGCATTCGCACCGCGAAGGCCTGGCATATTTTTCATGTCATGCCCCATGCCACCCGCGCTATGCCTGTCGTGCATGCTGGAGTGCATAAATGCGTACATGTGGGTCTGAATCGTGCCTTTGAAGGCGACCCCAAGGCCGATTGCCACGACTGCAGCTCCGATGATAATCTTTGATTTGCTCATTACAAACTCCATTTTAGACCTTAACTGGGTAAGGTGATTTTAAATTTACTATTTTGCGCAGTAAAGGCGATGCAAAACTGTGATGACTTCCGCGACTTCAACACCCTTCACCGAGTAATAAATGGTCTGACCGTCGCGTCTGGTTTCAACCAGATCAGCATCCCTAAGCTTTTTAAGATGATGGGACATTGCCGGCTGCGAAAGACCTGCACTGTCGGCAAGGCTCAGCACGCTTTGTTCGCCATCTAACAAAATACACATCAGGCGCAGGCGCACTGGTTGTGACAGCATTTCCATCAGTTTGGCAGCTTCTGCTATTTTTGGTTCGAGCGCGCGGATGTCCAGCATTGGTCAAATTACCTCTTGTGTATTTATCATCACTTATATAAACGATCGAGAATATAAAGGCAATGGTATCACACGATACGCTCGCCAAAACTTATGACAACACGATAAGGAGTTACTAAATGGAAACTGAATTTACCCCCTTTGCATCATTGCTCGGTGGTGGGCTCATTGGCCTATCGGCCGTTGTGCTATTGGCTGCTCATGGACGGATTGCTGGGATCAGCGGCATCGTGTCACGCATATTACCGCCTTCGGTTGATAAAGCCGGACTGCCACAAGGGATCATATTCTTGATTGGTCTTCTGCTCGCGGCACCACTTTGGTTTGTATTAACTGGATCTGCGCCTGTTCAAATGGTTTCAAGCAATGGGTTGCTGTTAATAATCGCTGGCCTGCTGGTCGGGTTTGGCTCGGTCATGGGTAATGGTTGCACAAGCGGCCATGGCGTATGCGGCATCTCGCGCGGATCAGCCCGGTCCATTGCCGCAACGGTGACATTTATGGCCACCGCCTTTGTGACCGTCTTCGTGCTGCGCCATGTCGTGGGGGGATAAAGTCATGCATGTATTCAGCACACTCTTCGCAGGTCTTTTGTTTGGGACGGGACTTATTCTGTCTGGCATGGCGAACCCCGCAAAAGTTCAGAACTTCCTTGATCTGTTCGGCACATGGGACCCCAGCCTCGCCTTCGTTATGGGCGGTGCAATTATGGTGACGATGCCGGGCTTCTGGCTTGTTCAGAAACGCATGACGCCGCTGTATCATGACGTGTTTCATCTGCCAACACGTACTGATTTTGATGCAAGGCTTGTCGTTGGCGCTGCCACTTTTGGCATCGGTTGGGGCTTGGGCGGTTTTTGCCCCGGTCCGGTATTGACGTCATTACCATTGGCAGCCAGCGGCACGCTTTTCTTCGTTCCGGCCATGTTGGTGGGAATGGTGATCGCAAAATATACCGCAGCGCCGTTGCCAAAAACCCCTGCTGTTTGAAAGGAAAAACCATGCAAAACTATCCTGTTGATATGGCGATGAAGCCAGACGTTGATGCCTTTTTTGATTCAGGCACCAACACGATAAGCTATGTTGTTTCTGATCCAAAAACCAAGGCCTGCGCAGTAGTGGATTCCGTGATGGACATTGATTACGCATCCGGTCGCATCACCCATGATCATGCGGATCGCATTGTGGATCATATCACATCAAACCAACTGACTTTGGAATGGATCATCGAAACCCATGTCCATGCAGACCACCTGTCGGGCGCTCCGTATCTGCAAGAAAAGCTGGGCGGTAAAATAGGCATCAGCGCGCGGATCATGGAAGTCCAAGAGACGTTTGGAAAAATCTTCAACGAAGGTACAGATTTCCAACGAGACGGGTCGCAATTTGATGCGCTTTTCCAAGATGGCGATCGCTACAAAATTGGTGAGCTTGACGTCTTTGTTATGGCGACCCCAGGACATACGCCTGCTTGCATGGTGCATGTCATGGGGAACGCGGCCTTTGCGGGTGACACGATGTTTATGCCAGACGGCGGGTCTGCGCGCGCTGATTTTCCAGGTGGGGACGCGGGTGAACTTTACGATTCAATCCAGAAAGTCCTAACCCTGCCGGACGACATGCGGTTGTTCATGTGTCATGACTACGGACCGAACGGTCGCGACATTGCTTGGGAAACAACGGTTGCCGATGAGAAGGCGCATAACATCCATATGGGTGGGGGCGTGAGGCGGGCGGTATTCGTCAAGCTACGTTCCGAACGCGACGCGACTTTGGCGATGCCGAAGCTGATCATCCCGTCCTTGCAGGTCAATATGCGTGCTGGCGAAGTGCCAGAAGATGGAGATGGGCGACCTGTTTTAAAAGTGCCGCTGAACCAACTCTGAAACCGTTTCTTTAGGAAAACGATGATGCAATTCACACAACTCGATGCCCTGACTTATGTCGGGAAACAAATCTCTGTCGCCAACTTGAACGATCTGAAGCGGATGAACTTTAAGACGGTTATCGTGGCGCGCCCCGAGGGAGAGGCCGCTGATCAGCCCACCATATCCGAGCTGCGCGACGCTGCAGAAGCTTTGGGAATTACGGTCCACCAAATCCCCGTCGTTCCCGGCAATATTGCTGATGCAGATGTACGGGCATTTCGTGCTATCGTATCAGAGGCGGATCATCCAGTTTTTGCCTACTGCCATAGTGGAATGCGCGCGACATCGCTTTGGGCGCTAAACGCCGTAGAGAGAGGGCAGTCGCCTAACGAAATTTTACGCATGGCGAAAGCCGCAGGCTTTGATCTTACTCCTTTGGTGGCTCGACTCTCTGTAAACGCGGCATAACTCAACGACAAAAAGGTTACTGTTCATGAACACGACGCAACTGGCTAAATATTTGCCAATCCTTGATTGGGGGCACACGTATGACCGCAACACGTTGACCAATGATCTGGTGGCTGCGTTGATCGTAACAATCATGTTGATCCCACAATCGCTGGCATACGCTTTGCTTGCTGGGTTGCCACCAGAAATGGGGCTATATGCGTCGATGTTGCCAATCATTCTTTATGCCATCTTTGGCACAAGCCGTGCCTTGGCTGTGGGACCCGTTGCGGTCGTGTCGCTTCTAACGGTGGCGGCGGTCAGTAAAATCGCTGTACCAGGGACATCTGAATATATTGCTGCAGCTATCACATTGGCATTCCTGTCGGGCTTAATTTTACTTGCCCTTGGTTTGTTTCGGCTGGGCTTTTTGGCGAACTTCCTATCCCACCCTGTGATTGCGGGTTTTATAACGGCAACGGGTATCATCATCGCTGCGAGTCAGCTAAAGAACATCCTTGGGATCGACGCCCATGGGCATACACTACCTGATATTATCGGATCTCTTGCGCAGAACGTCTCACACATGAATTTGATCACCGCAGTCATTGGCGTCGTGGCGACAGGCTTCCTGTTTTGGGTCCGCAAAGGGCTATTGCCATTACTTGTCGGCCTAGGAGTCGCCCCTCGCATTGCTGGGATCGTTACAAAGGCCGGACCGGTTGCCGCGATTGTGGCCACAACTTTGGTCGTTTGGTTTTTCGACCTCGCCGCGAGGGGGATGCAGGTTGTGGGCGATGTGCCCAAGGGCTTGCCGCCTCTCACTATGCCATCCTTTTCGATGGATATGTGGTCCAACCTGATCGGCGCGGCGGTCCTGATCTCGGTCATTGGGTTTGTTGAATCCGTTTCCGTTGCGCAAACACTTGCTGCGAAAAAACGTCAACGGATCGATCCAGATCAAGAGTTGATTGGATTAGGTGCGGCCAATTTGAGTGCGTCCTTTATAGGCGGGTTCCCAGTGACGGGCGGTTTTTCGCGATCTGTCGTGAACTATGACGCTGGCGCGGACACACCTGCGGCGGGCGCTTATACCGCGATAGGCCTTGCAGTAGCGTCACTATTTTTGACGCCTCTGATATACCATCTTCCAAAAGCGACCCTTGCGGCCACGATCATTGTCGCTGTGCTTTCACTGGTCGACTTTTCAATTCTGAAAAAGACGTGGTTGCATTCAAAGGCTGATTTCACGGCCGTCGCTGCAACAATGAGCATTACCCTTGTGATGGGTGTTGAAATGGGGGTCACAGCGGGAGTGTCGGTTTCAATCCTCATTCACCTGTACAAAACATCACGCCCTCACATGGCCATTGTTGGCCAAGT
>Ga0209198_1001853_pt1 | contig 15339 bp, 7 predicted proteins | sample COGITO_mtgs_1105_2_FD_184804 | JGI IMG/M metagenome (GOLD analysis project Ga0209198, IMG submission 184804) | Pelagic marine microbial communities from North Sea - COGITO_mtgs_110519 (SPAdes) (version 2) | ecosystem: Environmental > Aquatic > Marine > Epipelagic ...
GGTGATGGCGCTGACGTCTCCTTCACCGCCCAAAGCATGAAGGGCCTACTCGGCAAGTTAGGCGTGGCCTTGGATGGCCCCTTGTCTGACTTTGAAACTGCAGCCACTAGCGGAAAAATTGACATCGCCAACGTCGCTGCGGTCATGGTCACGGCAGAGCTCCCCGGCTTTACCAAGCCAGGCCAAAAAATTGACATTAATGTCGCCGCCATTGGAAAAGCAAACAGCTTGCGCGGCGGAAATTTGCTCATGACCTCGCTGCGCGGCGTGGACGGACAGGTCTACGCCTTGGCGCAAGGCCCCGTCGGCGTGACGGGTGTCGAGCAGTCAGCGGCCGGCTCGCAAGTGAACTACGGCGTACCCACCTCTTTGCGCATGCCCAACGGTGCGCAGGTTGAGCGCGTGGTTGAAAACCCTTTTGACCAATCGGACTTCGTGGTGTTCAACCTCCGTGAGGCCGACTTCACGACAGCCACCGCCATTGTCGAGGCGGTGAACACCACCTTTGGCGACGGCGTAGCCAACGCGATTGACGGCATGTCGGTGTCCGTGCGGTCGCCTAAAAACCCAAACCAGCGCGTCGCCTTTATGTCCATGATTGAGAACCTGGACGTTACGCCCGGCGTGCCACCCGCGCGCGTGGTCGTGAATGCGCGTACGGGCACCGTCGTTATCAGCCGTAATGTCAAGGTATCGGCGTCTGCCGTCACGCACGGCACCATGACGGTATCCGTTGCTGCCACCAACGAGGTATCCCAACCAGCCGCTTTCGGTGGCGGGCAAACAGCGGGTGTGACCAATGCAACGGTTGGCATGGAAGAGCCGAACAAGCCCATGTTCCTGTTTCAGCCTGGCGTTGACCTGCGCGAAATTGTGGATGCCATCAACCAAGTGGGCGCACCGCCGTCATCACTCATCGCCATTCTTGAGGCCCTGAAGAGCGCAGGCAGCTTGCGCGCTGAATTGGTCGTTATTTAAGCCATGTCTAACAGCAACATTCCTTCACCGACCTCGTACCTCGACTTTTCGGGGTTGAGTGACTTGCGCCATCGTGCCGCAAAAGACGGCGATGGCGCGTTGCGCGAGACCGCAAAGCAGTTTGAGGCCCTCTTCATCCAAATGATGATGAAGTCCATGCGTGACGCCACTTTCAAAAGCGACCTATTGCAGTCTGACACCCAAGACACCTACCAAGAGATGTTTGACAAAGAGCTCTCTGTCAAGCTCGCCGATCGCGGCGGCTTTGGCATGACCGAGCTGTTGTCTCAGCAACTGAGCGCGGCGCAAACACACAAAAAGCCGGGTGAATCTGTTGGCCCATCGGCGGCGCTGCCCCTCGTTAAAGCCGCCAAGCCCATGGCCATCCCCGCGCACTGGACCAACAAGGCCACCGCACCGACCGATAACGGAGACGGCTCATGAGTGACTTACTGAGTATCAGCAGTACCGCTGTTATGGCGTATCAGCGGGCCTTGGGGACGGTGAGTAACAACATTGCTAACGTGGGCACAGAGGGCTACGCGCGTCAGGACATCTCGCTGACTGCCAACACCCCTAGCAAGCAAGGTACCGTATACATTGGCAACGGTGTGCGGTTTGAGGGTGTGAAGCGTCAGGTTGACAGTTTTATTGACTCGAATCTGCGTAACAGCCAGAGTGATTTGGCGAATCAAACGCCGATGCTCAACTATGCGAATCGTGTGGTTGACATCATGGGCGGCGAGCAAACTGGATTGACGACTGCGTTGAACCGGTTTTTTGACGCCTCGCGTGACCTTTCCGGTGATCCGTCCTCTACTGTCCAGCGGGCCGCGTTTCTAAGAGAGTCTGAGGGGCTTACCTCTAGCTTTCGAGAGTTATCTGGTCAGCTACAGCTCATTGATGATGAAACCCGCGAAGCGACCACTGCGCGTCTTGGTGAGTTCAATACGTTGGTCTCGCAGTTGGGACTGGTGAACAATCAGTTGGCCAAAAACAAGACGGAGAGTAAGCAACCCACAGAGTTGTTGGACCAAAGAGATCGTTTACTCAACTCGATCTCCGAACTCTCCCGAATCACGACAAAATTTGAAGCGAGTGGCGCTGTCAGTGTGAGCTTGGGCAGCAGCATGCAACAGGGCCTCGTTTTGGAGGGTGAAAACGCCAAGGCAGTTACTGCCTCATTCAGCGCAAGCGAGCCAGACAAAGTAGATTTGTACATTGGGCAGTACAGCGCCAAGCCGACAACACTGGCAGGCCTGGCTGGAGGCGAGCTTGGGGGCTTGCTCTCATTCCGTGAACAGGTGCTTAATTCGGCACGTAATGCACTGGATGATTTAGCAAAGACATTTGTCACCCAGGTAAATAGTATCCACAAAGCGAGTATGGACGCCTACGGAAATCCTGGGGAGGCCTTGTTTGAGCTTGACGCCTCCGCCACTTTTGCGAGTTCTGGTATTCGGGTGCGGATCAATGACACCCTGAAGGTGGCGGCCGCAAGTCAGTTCCGGGTTGCCGAAAACCCGAACAACCCCAGCACAGTTATTGCCAGCTTGAGCTATGCGCCTCCGGGGCAGCTGGTGCCTGCGGATATTGCAAACACGCTATTGAACAATGCCAGTGCATCAGCGGCTAAACCCGTCTCGATTAGCGCGGGCCAGCCATTCAATGTATTGACCGGCGTGGCCCAAGGCACCCAAGATACGGTGATCCATTTAAACGACCTCCAAACCGGCCAAGACATCCAGGTACTTACGCGTGAGGGTGTCCACATTGCTGGCAACACACTGAGCGATGCCCAAACCAGCATGATTCTGCGTGAATCTTATGGATTTGTTGAGGGAAACAACTACAACACCACCTACCTGAACAAGCCGGGCGATCTTGCATACCGTCAAGCTGATGTGTTTATCGGTGCCAAGGCGGCTACGACTCTAGCGCAGAATTTTGATGATTCGGGTATGCCGATTAACGGCACACAACAACAGGCTGTCTTGACCAGCTCGGCCATAAGCGGCAACTTGACAGGTAAGGTGATCGCTGCTGGCGCACTCGAGATCAATGGCATCGCCTTGGGCGAATTGCGTGCAAGTGGCACAACCTTGCAAGCAAGCGAAATTGCCACCTGGCTGAATACAGCTCGCCCGTCTGAAATAACGCCGTCTAGCGATGGAAAGGCCATTGTCTCCTCAGCAAATATCAAGCTGGATACACCCCTGCGGTTCACCGGGAAGTCTGGCGATATCCTCACGATTACCCCGCCGACAAGCAACGGGACCGTGCAGCAAAGCACAGCGGTTAAAAATGTGCTTGCTGTTAAGGAGGTCGCCACACTATCTGTGGATGCCGCCCTCACCAACGGCCAAACCATCACCTATGGCGGCCTGAGTTACACCGCGGGTGCGGGCGGGGCTACCGCTAGCGAGGCCGTTGATGAGCTGTACAAGTTCGCCGCCTTCGGTACGGCGGGCGTGAAAGGCACTGTAACGGGAACGCTTGATGTCAACTATGCGGTGGGGGTCGGCACGCCAACGTCAAAGCTTGTGTTCACGGCCGTAAATACAGGCACCCAAGTTGATTTGACGGCGCCAACCGGGACGGCTGCGACCAGCGCAGTGGTCGGGACCCAGGGCACAACGCCTGTAAAGCAAATCGACAGCATTTCTTTCGACAACGAATTCGTTGTGGGGCAAGGGGTCACACTCAATGTCGGCGGCAAACCCGTCACATTAACGGTGAAGGCCGAGCATATTGGCCTGACGCCGGAAATTACCCGCGCCAACATTACGAGCGCTTTAAGCAGCGCGTTCAATGCCTCAACCGATACGGCTCATACGGGGGTGACCGCCAGCGTTGCGAATGGGAGCGCCACGACAGTAGCCGCCAACAGCCAAGCCGCGACTTATCAGTACGCGTTTGGCGACATCGCGGCAAACGAGACGATTACCCTTGCGGGATTGACATTTACCGCGGGGGCCAGTGGTGCCCGCAGCACGGACCTCGCCGCGGCATTCGCTACCGGCGCGACAGGCACCTTTGTCCGCGGTAAATTGACTGGCGCATTGACCGCGCACTTGGCCGTAGAGCCAGTTGGTGGAGTCGGCAATCAGGTGAAGCTCACCGCGTTATCGACCGGCACGCCAACGCCAACGCCAGGGGCTTCGACTGGGTCGGCAGCGGCGATCTCACCAACCGTCACAGCCGCCGGTGCGGCAGCGCGAGCAGAAACTACATTTACGCTAACGGGAACGTTTGTTGCCGGGCAAGACGTGAGTATTCTGCTGAACAAGACACCAACATCGGCAGGCTCTGTCGTGTCCTACAAGGTATCGGGGGCCGACATCGGAGCCACGGATGCGCTCACTCAGGCGAACGTGGCTGCAAAACTAGCGGCTGCCTACAACGCATCTGCGATAACGGCGGTAGCGGCCAACACCGCAACCGCTACGACCAACACCATCAAGATTCAAGCCGACGCTAACAGTACCCCGTTTGTCGCCACATTTGAGGCGGACTCAGGAGTCGTCATGCTCACGGCTGATACGGCGGGTACGCCTTTTACGGCTACCGTGAGTCAAATCGCACCAACGAGCTTTGCCTCTTCACAGGGTTTAGTCGACGCAATTAATGCACGCACGGCGGTTCACTTGGTGAGTGCCGAGATCAACCGCGATGGCGCATTGGTGCTGAGTAATATCGCCAAAGCCGAATGGCTATCAGCCATGGACGGAATGCAGGTGCGCGCATTTACCGAAGTGACCGCGCCATCCGTTGGCATCAAACTTACCGCTAACTTGACGATCAGGGGTAATGGCGGGAGTGAAATCGCGCTGGCCGCTCCCTCTGGGGGGCATGCCTCTAAGGCAGCGCTGGTCGATGCGATCAACGCACAGCGCTATGTCAGTCAAGTACAGGCTAGCCTTTCGGCAAATGGCGACTTGGTGCTAACAAACATCGAGGGCAGCGAAGGGGACAGTATCACCATTGGGCCGAAAGACCTTGTGGGCGTTTCTGAAAACGCGCTGGGGCTCAACGTGGGCGCGAGTGCCAAGACTTTTGGCGGGCAGTTTGAAATTACGCGCTCGCTTGCTAACCCGAAAGAAAATGACATTCGAATCGGATTCGGGGCCAACGGGGCAGCAACCGACTTACAAAGTCTTGGCTTGCGCGCAGGGGTACACATCGCGGGCGAATCGGCGGATGATTACGTCGTAATGGTCACGGGGCAGGGCGATTTTAAAGCCAGTGCCAGCTACACGCAAAGCACGAGAGATGCCACGGCAGCTTTACGAAAAGAGCCTTTTGACGTCCGATTTGTAGATGGCACGAAGTACACCATCACAGACCGTTTAAGCGGCACGGTGGTGGCCAACCGAGACTTTGACCCGAATTCGCTACCCTCAGAAATCACGTTCCGAGGCGTCACCCTAACCTTTACCAGCCCACCGAGTGCGGGCGACCATTTTGGTGTTGATGGCAACCAAGACGGCGTTGGTGATAACAAGGGAGTGCTGCGTTTGGTCGCGCTGGAGTCCGCACAGGTTATGCCCGGACAAAAAACCATTACCGAGACCTATATCGATCAAGTGAGCAGTGTTGGGAACATTGCCCAACGTGCGTTAGTTGCAAAAGATGCCCTCACCGTGGTCTATGACCAAGCGCTTGAGGCGCGGGACACGATATCGGGTGTGAGCTTGGACGAGGAGGCTGCCAGCCTCATTCGTTACCAACAGGCCTATCAAGCCTCCGCAAAAGTGATGCAGACCGCAAGCACTTTGTTTGACGCCATATTACGCGTCGGCTAAAAGAACTGAGAGAACTGCGTTATGAAAATTTCAACGTCATTCCTATTTGATCGAGCTACATCTCAAATGACGGTGGTTCAGGGAAAGTTGGCCAAGGCGCAAGCGCAAATGGCGCAGGGCAAGCAAGTGATCGCACCAAGTGATGCGCCTGACCAAGCCTCCTCCATCACACGTTTGAAAGGCATTCTGGCTAAACAAGCGAGTTATACCCAGGCCTTGGAATCTACCCGCACCCGTTTTCAGGCGGAGGAGACGGCGCTTGGAAATGTTAGCGACGGCTTGCTGCGTATGCGTGAACTCGCGATCCAGGCTGCCAATGACACCATGGGCCCGGTTGAGCGGCAGGCGATCGGGATAGAGATGGCTGGTTTGCGCGACCAAATCGTGAGCTTGGCGAACACGCAAGACGCATCTGGGGCATACATATTTGCAGGCAGCCGCGTGCGAGAACCAGCATTCGGCGTGGGCGCCGAGGGCACGCTGGTCTACCAGGGCGACGAGACCACTATCGACGTTTTGGTTGGCGATCAGCGCACCGTCAAAGTAAACCGATCCGGCTCTGACGCTTTTCAACGTGTCATTCGCCTGGACCAACAAGGCAACGCTTACGGTGTCGGGTTTTTTCAGGCTATCAATGAAATGGTTGAAGCGGTCAAACAGTCTGATGCTGCAGGAATGCAGCGTAGCATTAGCGAGGTAAGCGCCTTGCAAGACGGGGTGGCACTAGGGCTGGCACAGATTGGTACAGATATGAACGTGCTGGACTCGCAGCAAGTCGTACTTGAGGAGACGACTCTTCGCTTGCGCAGCACCCTTTCATCTGTAGAGGACCTGGACTACGCAGAGGCCATTACTCAGATGAATAAAGAAATGCTTGCGTTAGAGGCTGCCCAAAGTAGCTTCGCCAAGATCTCTCAGTTGAGCCTGTTCGATTACATCAAGTAAGCCCTCAAGAAACCGCAGTTACTGACGAGTTAACCGATATGGCTAAAAACAATCCGGGAGAGCAATATGACAACTGACATCATTGGTGCGTTGGGGGCGGGCTCTGGTGTAGACGTCAAGTCACTGGCGCAAAGCTTGGTGGACGTTGAAAAGACGCCGCGTGAGGGCGCAATTAACGGCAAGATTGATGACCAAGAGCGTCGTGTCGCTGGTTATTCAGCGTTGATGCTATCCCTTGAGAGCGTGAAAACCGCGTTTCAAAAGCTCAACGACCTAACGGACTTTAACGCAGGAACGGTAACGACTACCCCTGTGGGCGTGGTCGGCGCCGTCACCACGGCGAGCGCTGTGCCGGGTCGCCACACGATTGAGGTGCAGCAGCTGGCAGCGCCGCAGCGCCTGGCCAGCGGATCGTTTACGAGCGCCACGCAGTCTCTAAATAGTGGCAACCCCTTTAGCATTGGCCTGACAGTGAACAGCGTTGCAAAAAACAGCGTTCATGTGGCCACACCCACTCCCGAGGGTATCGTCAAGGCGATTAACGACTCCGATCAAGGCATCACGGCGCAATTACTCAGTACTGGAGACCCTTCCAACCCTTTCAAAATCGTACTCGCTGGCGCTGTCGGCGCCACAGGTGGTTTCACCATGTCCAGCGACGATGCATCGGGCACCGCCCGCGCGGACACGCTAACCTTTCAGCCAGCTACTGCCAGCGGCTCCATTGTTGTGGCGGGCGTCTCGGTAAGCGTAACGGCGGGTCAAACAGCTACAGAGGTGGCCGAAGCTGCGCGCGCTGCCTTAGCGGCATCGGATTTCATCACAGGAGTTAGCGGGCGCAGTGTTGCAACTGGCGCCTCCGGGGGGCAACTGACCTTGCAGTGGGCGGCCTCCGACGGTGCCACCCCAGCCTTTTCTGCAACTGACGCTAGCAGTACGGGGGCAACCGTGGCCTCGAGCGCGGCAACCGCCTTTGTGAGTGGTAGTTCGGTGACTGGCGTCGACCTCGGTGCGACTACCCTGCAAGCCGCACAAGATGCCGTGTTGGTGGTAGACGGTCTAAGCATCACACGCAGCAGCAATGCGGTAGACGATGCGATACCTGGTGTTTACCTAGATCTGCTTTCTACCAATGTGGGCACAACAGCCAACATTCGCGTTGCGCGCGATACCACGGCTATAAAAGAAAACCTGCAAGCAGTTGTTGACGCGTACAACCTTGCGACTTCTGACTTTGCCATCCTCACTGGCGCACGCTCTGACATCGCGGACGACATCTACAGTGGCTCTCTAAAGGGCGACAGTACCATTCGTCGTATCGAGTCGCAGTTACGAAGCATGTTCACTGACGACTCGAGTACACCGGGCACCACGCTGAAAGCGTTTAGGGACTTGGGGTTAGATATAGACCGCACCGGCGTTATGTCGCTGAATAAGACCAAGCTTGATACCGCTGCGAACGCCAATTTCGACGACATTGTCATGATCTTCAGCGGCAAGACCGACAATCAAACCGAGTTGGGCACCGCGAATCGCGGCATAGCTGGGGACGCAATCAAGTCTATCAACGACCTCATTAGCACCCGCGGTACCATCATGACGCAAAGCAAGGGAGCGACGGCGCGTATTGGTGACTACGAGTTGAAGTTGAACGCACTCAACATTCGCATGGAAGCCCTATTGGCCCGTTACACCAAGCAGTTTGGCATCATGGAGACCATGGTGGGCCAGTCAAACGCCATGCGTGACAGCCTGAAGAGCACCTTTGAGGGCATGATGTCCATGTACACCAACAAATAATTAATTAAGCGCTAGTTATTTAATAAATGGCCTCAAGTTATTCAAACTGAGGCCGATTCTCCTGATGAGCACCTACCTCCACGACTTTCTGTGTCTTGGAGTGTGTCGCTATTCCGCGATAAAGAAGGTTGCAACAAGGAGTCACTATGTCCGTCACATCGAATCCCGGGGTAGCTGCTGCGGTACCGCAGGCTAGCCCTGTGCCAAAGCCTGCTGCACCTGCTGCACCTGCTGCACCAGCGGTGTCTGCCGTACCGGCTGTACCCAAAGCGCCGGCCATCAAGGTTGAACCGCTGGTTGACCCCAAGCAAATGCGTGAAAACCTGCAAGAGGCGATTGAAAAGCTCAATGACCAGGTAGAGCGCAATGGTCGGGGGCTTAACTTCTCTGTCGATGACCGACTCAACCGACCCATCATCACCGTGCGCAGCACGGCCACGGGTGAGGTGGTGCGCACGATTCCCAATGAGGTGGTCATCAAGGTGGCGCACAACATTGAGGACATCAAGGGCCTCTTGATGGACCAGCGGCTGTGATGACACGAAATATTTTTGCAATTTCGTTAAAGAACTATTTTTAGGCACCGAATCATCAGGTATCAGAGAGGGTTTTTGCCCTCGCTGCCAGGGGTGAGTAGAGGGTGAGAGCCCACTGCCGCCAAGTTCCTTAGCAGTCCAAGGCCCCCACGGCAGCTGCTTTTTTTAGAAGTTAACTCTTTCAGGAGAAACACCATGACAGTTATCAACACCAACGTGAAATCACTGGTGGCACAGGCCTCTTTGGCAGCCAACAGCAAAAACCAAGCAACCGCCATGGAGCGCCTGTCTACTGGCTCACGCATCAACTCTGCAAAAGACGACGCGGCCGGCTTGGCCATTGGTTCACGCATGACCAGCCAGGTGCGCGGCTTGAACATGGCCATCCGCAACGCCAACGACGGCATCTCTTTGGCACAAACCGCTGAAGGCGCGTTAGGCGAGACCACAAGCATGTTGCAACGCATGCGTGAGTTGTCCTTGCAGGCGGCGAACACCGTAAACAGCGCGTCTGACCGTGCCGCCTTGGACGCCGAAGTGCAGCAGTTAAAGACTGAGATTGACCGCATTGCGACCACAACGACCTTCAACGGTCAGAACATTCTTGACGGCTCGTTCTCCGGCAACCTGCAGATCGGCAACGATGCCGGCCAAACCATGCAGTTGGCTGTTGCAAGCATGGCAACTACCGCCATGGGTGAGACCGCTTCTGGTTTGGCGAAAGACTCCACTAAGGCAGCCTTGACCGTGACTGGCGCCAGCACGACCGTTTCAGATTACCAGGGTGCTAGCTTTACTGCAACGATTAATGGCGCTGCGAAGACAGTGACGTTGCCCGTCGCGTCTAGTCAGCAGGTGGTTGCTGGAGGTGCTACTGTGAGCGGTGCAGCGGTTGGGACCGACTACGCGCTTGACTTATCGACCTCTGGTCAGGTTGGCGTCATAAGCCAAGTTACATTGGACTTGTCATCGGCCGCTAACAGCAATGCGGTCTCCAAGCTTGGGCTTTCAATTCGCGGTGGGACTGAGCAAGTTATTGATATCAGCGAGAGTGGTAGCGGCGTAAAGTACTTTACCGATTCCGCAGCAGCAACTGGCGCAGAAATTGTTAATGCGTTGCAGTCGGAGTTAGATAAAAACGTTAACTTCCAAGGCGCCAATGCGATGAAGGTCGGCATTACAGCGGCGGGTCGGATTTCACTTGAATTTGCTTCAGGAGAGAAAGGTGCTGCGATTCAAACGAGTTCTGTTACGAACGTCAACTCTTTGGCTGCGACCCTTGGTGGCGCTGCGGCTGCCGTGGCCCCTGGCGGCCTAAATGTAACCACCACGGGGAGTTTGACAATTGGTGGGTTGACTACAAGCGTCGCTGGCAATACTTCTTTTGATGTCGGCTCCAACCACTTTGACCTCGCAGCCAAAATAACAGAAAAGGGATACGATGCGGCCGCGCTGACTCAAGAGCAATTCATCGAGGTTTACAACGAAACAGCAGTAGTTAGCGGAGTGCAAATTTCGAGTGTTGCACGAAACGAAACAACGGCTGCAGGCTCACTGGTCTTCACGGGTGGCGCGCCAACAATTCCTGTCAATTCGCCTCACAGCAGTGGGAATTTGGCGGGTGTGACCAACGTCGCAAACGGTACCGCTTGGGACGATACGCCAATCTTAGGCGCCCGCACAATCACCATTGGCGCCACCAACGATACGTTCAGCGTGTCGGTTGACGGTGGCAGTGCGGTTAATTTCAGCTTGAGTCAGCAAGTCTACAGAGACACCACGGCCCTGACCGCGGCTATGCAGGCAGCTGTCGATGCATCAGGCGCCTTCACGGGTGATAACGCAATCACGTTCTCTGCAGCTACAAATGCGACTGATGGCGACACGATACAGGTTGCAAGTGCCGCCGGTAAGACAGTAGCAATTGCTGGCGAATTGATGAGCGCCACAACTACTACTGGCGCCACCACTGTGGTTTTGGGCTCGAGCACGGCAGTCAGCGGCTCGGTATCGTTTGCTGCTGCTACGAGTACCGTCACCATCAATGGTGCCTCTTTCCCGGCCGGCGTTGGTTCGGTATTTACTGAGCGTACACAGAGTCTTGGCGCCGCCGGCATCAATGACAAATTCACGGTTAATGTGAACGGAACCGGGAATCAGACGGTAGATATCTCGACAGCGATCACGTCCCGCGGCTACACCCGAACAGCGATGACTGGTGCGCAATTGGTTAATGTGTTGAACGATACGTTCCAGGCCAATGGCGCCTTTGCCGGCAACAACTCGGTTACTGCGGCCTTAGAAGCTGACGGTCAAATCAGCTTGCAGGCAGGCGGCTCTAGTCCAACGCTGGTCGTTAGTGATGACGGAGGCACAGCCACCAATTTCATTACCCTATTAAGCGCATTCAATAATGGTACGACAACCACCTCAGTCACGGCTGGCGTAACGGGAAAGGTATCGCTGTCTACAAGCGGAGACTTGGAGAAATTTGGTGTCACTAACTACGACGTTAGAGCCGGCAAGGGTAACAACGAAATCACCCTCAAGGTAGGCTCAAATCAAGCTGCAAATTTTGAGATTGCGTCGGGAACGTACACGTCTGCCGATAGCCTCGTTACCGAAATCAACTCGAAGATTGCTAGCAGTGGCTTGTTCACTGGCTCAGCCGCTGTGACAGCGTCTTTGCAAACAAACGCTACAACGGGTGCTCAAACCATTGGCTTCGCGGCAACAGATGGTAGCGCTGTAATCTTTAGCGGCGGGTTAGCCGTTGACATGGTTGGTACAAAGAGCGGGACCCAAACTGTTCATTCCGTCTTGATCACAGGGGGTGACACAGCAGCTCAAGCCGCCGCCGCGAATGCGGATACGATTAGTTTTGACTACAACGACGAGACATACACTGCAACGATTACCAACGCAACGACAACCGCCGCGCAGCTCACAACAGATATAGGCAACGCTGTGAATGCCAGTGGGGTTGCGCTGGGTGCTGGGAAGATCGATGCCACGCTCGCTGGTAACAACATTACACTCACGTTGGACCAAACCACCGCCCGAACAGCCAACGCTGGCGACGTGATCTCTAACGTGATCTACAATGACGCAGACAGTGTTGGTATTCTGGGTGGTGCATCGACTGCCACGATTGACACTGTCGGCGGCACCTTCACCACTGGGGATATTCTTCGGTTCTCGTACGACGGCACGATGTACACGGCTACCCTGCCTACCATCGCCGGAGCAGGTACAGATGCTGGTGGCCAAATAGATGGCGCAATTGACGCTGCTGTTGACTCTGCCGGTAACGTCTTGGGGGCAGGTAAAATCACATCTACCGACGGTGGTGCCACCATTGCCCTCGCGGCAGACACGATTGGACACTACGTGGGTGACGTGTCGTTCATGACTGCAGCCAACAACACTGCTGCAGCGACGGCAATCACTTTCCCGGCAGCACGCGTTGCAACAGGCGGGGTTGATTTGAGTGCAGATAACAATGTAACGATGTCCATCACCACGGCAGCAGGCACCACAGAGTCGCGCTCATTTGCGTTAGGTGGTTCAAGCGCCAACACGAGCTTTGCGGACTACGCTAACCTTTTGCAAGCTGGTGCAAACACAGCATTTGCCGATGTTGGTACAACCTTCACTGCCTCTTACACGAATGGCTCTTTATCGCTGGCGTCGAATCATACAGATACAAGCTCGCTGTCTTTATCTGGCACTTCAGTGACTGATGCGTTGGGTGCGGCCCAAACGGGTACGAACCTGATGGCCGCTGGCGACATTGACAAGTTCTACACCATGGACGATGTGGCGGCAGCGATTACCGCGGACTTCGGAGGCGACGCAGTAGCGTCATTTGACAGCGCTTCAAATAGCTGGAAATTCGAGGTTGCCGGCGGCGATGCAGGTGTGAATAGCACAATCGCGTTGTCTGGTTCAGGCTTAGCTGCAGTCTCAATAGCTGGCACTTTGACTGCTACAGGCTCCGCTGGTGAGGCTTCTGCAAGCCGCTTGTCGACCATTGCCGTTGATACGATTGCCAATGCTAACGCGGCAACCACCAGTATTGACAACGCGATTGAGTATGTAAACAGCCAGCGTGCGTCACTGGGTGCCATCCAAAACCGTTTGGATCACACAGTGTCTAACCTGACTAACATCTCGACCAACACCGAGGCCTCACGTAGCCGCATCATGGATGCAGACTACGGCCAAGAGAGTGCTGCATTGGCTAAAGCTCAGATCATCCAACAAGCGGCTACCGCGATGTTGGCCCAGGCTAACCAGTCTTCACAATCTGTGTTGTCTTTGTTGCAATAATCGGCAACTTAAGGCGCCGCCCACAAGGCGGCACCTTTCTGAAAACCGCCCCAGTGCTTGCATTGGAGGCGGTTTTTTGTTGTGCTAGCCAGCATACTCTTGGTGGCACGTGTTTTGCTTTATGCCTTGTGTCGGTTGATTGTTAGACCCATACAAGGAGAACACTATGTCACAGTTAGTAGAAGCATTAATGAAAGAGGCCAGCTTTGGCCGTATGTTGAGCGATAGCTCTGTTGCCCGTTTTTCACCCGCAGAGATGCGTGAGGCCATTCAAGAGTTGGTTGGCGAAGACCGTTTAGATATGGCCAATGCCTTGGTTGAGGCCGGCTTGGCCCTTCACCCCGAGAGTGACGACGTCTTGGCCATTGCCGCACTCGTAGCCATGGTCCAGCAAGACTGGGTACAAGCCATTGAGCTACTGACCAAGTTGATGTTGGTTCAGGACGGCAACGTGCAGCCCTTTACCCACCTCATGCTGGTACGCGCCCTGCGCTCTAACCTAGAGCCCGCCGCGGCGCTACAAGCCACCTTTACGGGTCTCATTCAGTACCCCGACCACGCCGAATTGTTGGCCGAGCAGGTTGCGCTGTTTGAACTGGCGGGTGTGCCCCATGGCGAGGTGATGGCTGATTAGTGGGTGGTTGCCTAGGCCCTCCAAATAAGGAGAGCCTTCCAAAATAAAGCCAAGTGCGCTACAAGCCACTTGGCTTTTTTACTTATCAGACGTTAACGCAATGCCATGTTTTATATCAACTTATTGGGCGCTGTCGGAAAAACGGCAACTTGTTGCCCACTTGCCGCTGTGCAAGTAGCCGCATGGCAAGGTCTTGCCAAGCGTAAAAATATTAGCCCTTAAGTACTCTTTAAAAAAGGAAATTGGCGAGTCTTGCTAAGTTATCCACGTAACCGCTTGGGTTTGCTATCTTTTTTAAAGTTGGCACGGCTGTTGCTTATCGAAAGCATGAAGAAATTCTTTAGTGCGCTTAACCATAGGGGCACCAGAGATCTCAAAGGTTAAAACCAACCCAAAGCCGTGAGACGGCCAGGAGTTAAAAATGTCAGTTATCAACACAAACGTTAAAGCGCTTTATACCCAAGCGGCCATGAAGGTGTCAGGACGAGAGTCCACGACGGCGATGCAGCAGCTATCAACTGGTAAGCGTATTAACTCCGCGAAGGACGATGCGGCCGGTATGGCGATTGCAACGCGAATGACACAGCAGATTCGCAGTCTGAACCAAGCTGTTAGAAACGCGGGCGACGCCATATCGTTAATCCAAGTGGCCGAGGGCGCGACGATGGAAATGTCTGACATGCTCCAGCGAATGCGCGAGTTGGCTATCCAAGCGATTAACGATACCAACGCCGGTGAGCAGCGTGGTTACCTTGACTTGGAATTCCAGCAATTGAAGCAAGAAATCGTTCGCATCGCCGACACCACCGAGTGGAACGGGTTCTCTATCCTGAATGGTGAGGTAGGGGAGCGGGTTGGCGAGCGCCCCGTATATAAAACCACTGCCCAAAGCGAGTTTGGCCAGGTCATGATTGATCCCACCACCGCACGCACAGTTACGGGCGCCGATGCGGGTGAGCAACAAACAGTAAAGTTTACCGGGCCGGCATCGGCTAGCGGCATAGTGAGTGTTGGCGGGGTAGATGTCAACGTCGCTTCAGGCGATACCGCGGCACAAATTGCAGCAAAGGCGAAGACGGCGCTGGAAGCGAGCAGTACCTTTGCCGCCAATACAAATCGCAAAATTACCGTCACCGCAGATACGCTCAGCATCGTTTTCCCATATGGCGAGAAGGACGTGCCCAAACTGACAAGTACGGTCAGCGCGGGCCTCACGGGTGTGACGGTTGCACTGAACCCAGCGGCAGTGACAGCGGTGGCGCAAATAGACTCAGTCGCACTGACTGGTACGGTAGGCGTGGGCGATAAG
>Ga0209198_1001859_pt1 | contig 15302 bp, 16 predicted proteins | sample COGITO_mtgs_1105_2_FD_184804 | JGI IMG/M metagenome (GOLD analysis project Ga0209198, IMG submission 184804) | Pelagic marine microbial communities from North Sea - COGITO_mtgs_110519 (SPAdes) (version 2) | ecosystem: Environmental > Aquatic > Marine > Epipelagic ...
ATAAGTATTTATTTTTTTAACCGTTCATAGAGATTAAGAATTCATCATTATTTTTAGAAAATTTAATTCTATCGTTAATAAATTCCATTGCTTCTATAGGGTTCATATCTGCTAAGTATTTACGTAAAACCCACATTCTTTGCACAGTTTTAGCATCCAGTAATAAATCATCTCTTCTAGTTGAAGATTTGATAAGATCAATTGCAGGATAAATTCTTCTATTAGAAATATTTCTATCTAACTGAAGCTCCATATTCCCTGTTCCTTTAAATTCTTCGAAGATTACTTCGTCCATTTTAGAACCAGTTTCTGTAAGTGCGGTAGCAATAATGGTTAAAGAACCACCATTTTCTATATTTCTTGCAGCACCAAAGAAACGTTTTGGTTTGTGTAATGCATTTGCATCAATACCACCAGAAAGTATTTTACCAGATGCAGGTGCAACGGTATTATAAGCTCTAGCTAAACGTGTAATAGAATCTAATAAGATAACAACATCATGGCCACACTCTACCAAGCGTTTTGCTTTTTCTAAAACAATGTTTGCTACTTTAACGTGCTTGTCTGCTGGTTCATCAAAAGTAGATGCAACCACTTCTCCACGCACGTTACGTTTCATGTCTGTAACTTCTTCAGGACGCTCATCTATCAATAAAACAATTTGATATACCTCTGGATGATTTGCTGCAATAGCATTTGCCACATCCTTTAATAACATGGTTTTACCAGTTTTAGGTTGCGCTACAATCATACCACGTTGCCCTTTTCCTAAAGGAGAAAACAAATCGATAATTCTTGTAGATAAAGAACTGCCTTTTTCTGCTAAATTAAATTTTTCTTGAGGGAATAATGGTGTTAAGTGCTCAAAAGACACCCTATCTCTAACAATATTAGGATTTAAACCATTAATTTTTGACACTCTAATTAAAGGAAAGTACCTTTCACCCTCTTTTGGTGGACGAACATTTCCTAATACGGTGTCACCAGTTTTTAAACCAAATAATTTAATCTGAGATTGAGAAACGTAAATATCATCTGGAGACGATAAATAGTTATAATCTGAAGAGCGCAAGAAACCATAGCCATCAGGCATCATTTCTAATACACCTTCACTCTCTATAATACCATCAAACTCAAAATCTGGATCTTTATACCTGTTTGTAGACTTGTTGCCATTACTTCTACTGTTGTTGGCTTTGTCTCTATTTTGGTTTTTATTTTTATTGCTTTGTGGTGGGTTGTTTCTATTTTGTTGCGGTTTGTTAGGTTGATTTGCAGGTTTTTGTTCTTGCTTTTCTTCCTTTGGCTTAGAAACTACTTCATTCTTCTGCTCATTAACCGGAACATCCTTTTTTACAAGAGGTTTTCTCGGTCTTGGATTAGGTTTTGGTCTTTCAGTAACAATAGGCTCAGCTTTTGCTATTTCAACTGTAGGTTCTTCAATAATTTGAGGTTTTTCTGCATCTACCGGTCTTGCAATCGTTTGAGAATTTTTAATAACACGTTTTCTTTTTGGCTTTTCTATTTTTATAGATTCCTCTTTTTTAGGAGCTACCAATACTTTTGCTGCCTTAGAAGGATCTGCAGCTTGCGTGTCTATGATTTGATAGACTAAGTCTAGTTTTTTTAATTGGCTAATTTTAGAAACCCCAATAGATTTAGCTACAACCTGCAGCTCGGCAAGAGTTTTTGCCTTTAGTTCCGATATTTCGAACATTATAAAATTATTAAGTTAAATATGAATCTTGATTTTGTAAGATTTGTATGTTTTTTTTGAATTTGGCAATTAAGTATAGTTCTACAAAAAAGTTTTTTGTAATTATTGCTAAACAAATATATACATTTTTTTTTAGTTAAGGATTTTCTTTTTAAAAAAGAATGTTCTACTTTTGTTATTAGAAATATCAAATGATTCAAAGAATTCAAACAGTGTATTTATTATTGACTTCTATTATCTCTGGAGTTATAATTTTTGTTTTTAATTTGTGGAAATCTACTGATAAAAGTATTTTTGCTTTAGATTTGTTAAACAGTGATATCAGCTTATTAAAAGCGATTCCTGTTTTATTTTTAACATCGGCAGCGCTAGCTTTTGTAGCAATTTTTTTATTTAAGAATAGAAAACTACAATTCGTTATCGGTCGATTAACAATTTTGATAAACCTTATTTTATTAGGATTATTGATTTATGTATCTCTAACTTTACCTGGAGAAGCCGTGGTTTCGGAGAAAGGTATTGGGATGTTTGTACCAATTTTAGCTGTTTTGCTTCTTGTTTTGGCAAATAAAGCTATCAAAAAGGACGAAGATCTTGTGAAATCTGTAGATAGATTGCGATAATACTAACACCTTAGTATATTTAGTGCGAAAAAAAACCGAGATTTATCTCGGTTTTTTATTTTTTAGCACAAACCATCTTACCCACGTTTTGCCAATTCTATAATTTCTAAATTTTTAATTTCGCCGTTTTCTAATTGAAATCTTAGCATGGTTCTTATCTTATGAAATCCGTGGTTTCCTGCGGCACCTGGGTTTAAGTGCAGGAGATTTAGTTTTTTATCATAGTGTACCTTTAAAATATGAGAATGACCAGAAATGAAAATTTTAGGTGGATTTGCATGAATTTCTTCTTTAATTCTTCTATAATAATTATTTGGGTAACCACCAATATGTGTCATCCAAACACTTGTTTTTTCTACTTCAAACTTTAAATCCAAAGGAAATTCTGCTCTTGCATCTTGATCATCAATATTGCCAAAAACTGCGCGTAAAGGTTTTAGTTTCTTTATAATATCCGTTACATTTAAGTCGCCAATATCTCCTGCATGCCAAACTTCATCTGCTTGTTTTACAAACTTTAAAATTTGTGCATCTATAAAACTATGCGTGTCCGATAATAATAATATGTTTTTCATTAAAAGCAGTAAGAAAAGTTTAACGTCTCTTCGAGTTTCAAAAATACTAATAACAAAATAAATTCCGTAATTTTACAGCCCACAAAAAATAATTTTATTGAGATATTTTATAGAACTTTCTTATAACGGAAAAAAGTACCACGGTTGGCAGATTCAACCAGATGCAATTTCTATACAAGAAAAATTAAACTTAGCGGTAAGTACAGTTTTGCAAGATAAAATTGAAGTTGTGGGTGCAGGAAGAACAGATACAGGTGTGCATGCATCTCAAATGTTTGCACATTTTGATTCAGATATAGAAATAGAGGCAGAGGTTGTACACAAGCTAAATTCAATTTTACCGGACGATATTACCGTATATAAAGTGTTTTTGGTGGCAGACGATTATCATGCCAGATTTCATGCAGAAAGTAGAAGTTATGAGTATCGTATTTGGTTGGGTAGAAATCCGTTCTTATTAGATTTTTCTTGGCAAATTCACTCACAAAAGCTAGACCTTACTAAAATGAATGAAGCGGCACAACTTCTTTTAGAATATGAAGATTTTCAGACCTTTTCTAAGGTAAAAACAGATGTTTATACTTTTAATTGTGATGTAACACAGGCGTTTTGGAAACAAGAAGGAAATTTACTAACCTTTCATATTTCTGCAAACAGGTTTTTAAGAAATATGGTAAGGGCCATTGTGGGTACGCTCGTAGATGTTGGTTTGGATAAAATTTCAATAACAGAATTTAGAGATATTATAGAAAGTAAAAGTAGAGGCAATGCAGGATTATCTGTCCCGGCAAAAGGATTATTTTTAACGCACATAAAATATTAGATTTTGGCAAATAAGACAGGAAATGCTTTTGATATGGAAATCTTTTTAAGACTCATGAGTTTTGCTAAGAAATACAGACGCAATTTTATAATAGCGTCTATTTCCACCATCTTATTGTCTGGGGTGGCTTTATTAACGCCTATTATTCTTAAAGACACTGTAGATGTATATATTGCAAATAAAGATACTGAGGGGTTAATACATAGTGTTTTATTAATGTTTGGAGTTTTAATGATAGAGGTAGTCTTAAGATTTACTTTTATTTACTATGCCAATTGGGTTGGACAGCATATTATTAGAGATATAAGAGCAAAAATTTTTAGACACATTCTGCAGTTTAGAATGTCTTATTTTGATAAGAATTCTGTTGGTAAATTAGTAACCAGGGTAGTTTCAGATATTGAAACAATTGCAGCTTTTTTTAGTAGTGGTGTATTTACCATTGTAAGTGATGTTCTGCAAATGTTTGCAGTTATTATTGTCATGTTTTTTATCAATTGGAAGTTGGCGTTTATAGCCATTGCCGTTCTACCAATTCTATTGTACGCTACAAAAGTTTTTCAAAAAGCAATAAAAGCAACGTTTCAGGAAGTTAGAAATCAGGTTGCAAATTTAAACGGCTTTGTACAAGAAAGAGTTACAGGAATGAAAATTGTACAACTCTTTAACAGAGAAAAAATTGAATACGAAAACTTTAAAGATATTAATAACAAGCATAAAGAGGCGTTTGTAAAAACTATCTGGTACTTTTCTATCTTTTTTCCTATTGCAGAAATTTTATCTTCTGTTGGTATTGGCTTAGTGGTTTGGTTTGGGAGTAAGCAAGTAATTACAGGCGAAGTGCCGGGTCCGGGAACTGTAATGGCTTTTGTTCAAATGGCACAAATGTTATTTAGACCATTAAGACAGATTGCAGATAAATTCAATCAGTTACAAATGGGTATTGTTTCTGGAGAACGTGTTTTTAAAATTATTGATACGGATAGTGCTATCTCTAAAAACGGAACCTTAGCAGCAAAAAATTTAAAGGGAGAAATCAATTTTAAAGAAGTTCGTTTTAGTTATATCAAAGGAGAAGAAGTTTTAAAAGGAATAAATTTAAATGTTAAAAGCGGACAAACAGTAGCTATTGTCGGTGCAACGGGTGCAGGAAAATCGACAATTATTAATCTGTTAAATCGTTTTTATGAGATAGATAGTGGTACTATTTGTATTGATGAAATTGCTATTGATACCTATAAGTTAGAAAGTTTAAGAACACAGGTTGCGGTTGTTTTACAAGATGTTTTCTTGTTTTCAGATTCAATTCTAAACAATATTACTTTAAAAGATACCACTGTATCTATGGATGCAGTAGTGGAGGCAGCAAAACAAATTGGAATTCATGATTTTATTATGACACTTCCTGGAGGGTATGATTATAATGTAAAAGAAAGAGGAGTAATGCTTTCTTCAGGGCAAAGACAATTAATTGCCTTTTTAAGAGCATACGTTAGCAAGCCAAGTATTTTAATTTTAGATGAAGCTACGTCTTCTGTAGATGCGCACTCAGAAAAGATGATCCAACATGCTACAGAGACCATTACAAAAGGAAGAACATCTATTGTAATTGCCCACAGATTGGCAACCATTAAGCAAGCAGATAAAATTATTGTAATGGATAAAGGTTTAATTGTAGAAGAAGGTACCCATGCTGAATTACTATTTAAAGAAGGCGGCTATTACAAGAACCTCTATGACAAGCAGTTTAGTTTAGATGTAGCTTCTTAATGAGATATGCATTTATTACATTAAGTCTTTTCGCAGTTTCTCGTTTAGTTCTTTAAAATCTGTATACAGTTCAAACCCACCATCTTTAATATAAGAAATTTCGCCAGTTTCTTCAGAAACTAACAAACAAACTGCATCTGTTTTTTCAGAAACACCTATTGCTGCTCTGTGTCTTAGACCAAATCTTGATGGAATTTTTATACTATCAGAAATTGGTAATACAACTCTGGTTGCCACAATATAATTGTCCCTAATAATTAAGGCACCGTCATGTAGTGGGCTATTTTTATAAAAAACACTTTCTAGTAATGCCTCATTTAAAAGTGCATTCATTTTGTCTCCAGTATTTATTAGAAAATCTAAACTATTTGTTCTTTCAATAACAATTAAAACACCCGTCTTCGTTTTGGCCATTTTTTTACAAGCTCCTAAAATAGTTTCAGTATCTATGTCTGAACCAATTTCTGTCTGTAAAAATTTCAACTGTTTTAGAAAATTTCTCTTATTGGTAAAGTTTGTCGTACCAATCATTAACAAGAACTTTCTTATTTCTTGCTGAAATACAATAATAAGTGCAATCACACCACCAGATAATAAATAGCCTAAAATACCACTTAGCATTTCCATTTTTAAGGCTTGTGTAATTTGCCATATTAAGAAAATAAAGGCAATACCTATTACAATGTTAATGGCAACGGTACCTTTTAAAAGTTTATAAATATAAAAGAGTAGTGTTGCCACTAATAAAATATCTAAAATATCTAATAATGAAAATTCAATAAAATCGAACATAGAAAACAGATGGCTTTTGGGCTAAATTACTAATAAATAATTTGAAGCACAATATCCTTTATTTATTAAGACGCTATTCGTAAAAACTTAGAGATAATAAAAAAAAATCATTGAACTTTATGTACAATTTTAACAGCTTCTACCGCTTCTTTTACATCATGCACTCTTAAAATATTGGCACCATTTAGTATGGCTATGGTATTTGCAGAAGTAGTTGCATTTAAGGCCTCTTGTGCAGAAACGTCTAATGTTTTATACAACATAGATTTTCTTGAAATTCCTGCTAAAATAGGCACATCTAAACTTTTAAAAAGGGCTAAGTTTTTTAAAAGTTCAAAATTATGATCGATTGTTTTTCCAAATCCGAAACCAACATCTATAACAACGTCATTTAGTTTTAGTTGGCGTAATTTATATATTTGGGCTGCAAAAAATGAAATAATTTCTTTGGTTACATTTTCATAAACTGGATTTTGTTGCATGTTTTGCGGAGTGCCTAGCATGTGCATTAGAATATAAGGAACCTGTAATTTTGAAACGGTAGCAAACATATTGTCATCCATTTTTCCGCCAGAAATGTCATTAATAAGGGCTGCACCGGCGTTTATAGTTTCTTTGGCTACTTTGCTTCTAAAAGTATCTACAGAGATCATAATTTCTGGAAAATGCTGCAGTAATAAATTAATTACCGGAAGACTTCTTTTAAGTTCTTCTTCTTCAGAAATATGTTGTGCACCAGGTCTACTAGAATAGGCACCAACATCTATAAAAGTTGCGCCATCTAGAAGCATTTTTTCAACCTGATTTAAAATTTCAGATTCGTTTTTATATGTACCGCCGTCATAGAAAGAATCTGGAGTAATATTTAAAATACCCATCACTTTTGGTGATGAGAGATCAACTAGGTTTCCTTTACAATTTATGGTCATTTTAGCGTACTACTTTATTTATTATAGGTGCAATTTTAGGCGCTTTGTATGCATCCATTTTTTGCATTAATTCTTTTACCGAATTGGCTACTAACAATAGATTTCTACCTGCTAATTTTAAATATCCTTCTTCCACCATTTTATCTAATTGCAATAAAACGGCATCAAAAAATCCATTTATATTTAAAAGCCCTATAGGCTTTTGCTCAATTTGTAGCTGTCCTAAAGTTAAAGCTTCAAAAAGTTCATCTAAGGTTCCAAAACCTCCAGGAAGTGTAATGTAACCATCCACCAATTTACTCATGATTACTTTACGATCGCTCATTTTTTTGCAGACAATCATTTCTTCCACACCAGCATGCACCACTTCTTCTTTTTCTAATAATTTTGGAATAACTCCAATTACCTCTCCGTTTTGACCAAGAATGGTGTCTGCAAGCACCCCCATCATCCCTATTTTACCACCGCCGTAAACCAAACTAATTTTATTTTCAACAAAATAATTACCTAATGTTACTGCAGCTTTTTTATAGATAGGGTTAAAACCTAAACTAGATCCACAAAAAACAACGATTTTCTTCAATGTATTGAGTTTTAAAATTCTTTTGTAAAAATAAATGAAAAGCATATAGGATTTAGTATTTTTGAGGAAATACTTTTTAACAAGAGAAAATGCAAGATACTTCAAAACAATATGATGCGGTTATGAACGAATGTAGAAGTTTGTACATTAAAAAAATGTCTGATTACGGCTCTGCGTGGCGTATTTTACGTTTACCGTCACTAACCGATCAAATATTTATAAAAGCGCAAAGAATTAGACAATTGCAAGAAAATGTAGTAAGAAAAGTAGATGAAGGTGAAAAATCTGAATTTATTGGAATTATTAACTATTCTATTATGGCGTTAATTCAGTTAGAAAGCGGTGTTGCAGAAACTCCTGATTTGAATACAGAGGAGGCAACTATTTTGTACGACAAGCATAGTAAAATTACGAAAGAATTAATGTTAAACAAAAATCATGATTATGGTGAGGTTTGGAGAGAAATGCGTGTTTCTAGTTTGACAGATTTAATTCTTCAAAAATTATTAAGAGTAAAGTCTATTGAAGATAACAAAGGAAAAACAATTGTTTCTGAAGGGATTGATGCAAATTACCAAGACATGATTAATTATGCTGCTTTTGCAATGATACATCTAGAGGCGTAGGCTGTAAATTATCTGATTAATTTAAATAATGTAAATTTCTGTATAAAATGATATTAAAATTACTCACTCAAATTTCAAGAATATTAGTTGGAGCCTTATTTATTTTTTCAGGCTTTGTTAAGCTAGTAGATCCGATAGGTTCTGAATATAAATTTCAAGAATATTTCTCTGAGAGTGTTTTAAATATGGAATTTTTAATTCCGTATGCATTGCTGTTTGCAATTGTTTTAATTGTTGCAGAAATACTTTTAGGAGTCATGATTTTAATTGGTTATAAATCGAAATTTACAGTTTGGAGTTTGCTAATTATTACTACTATATTTTTATTTTTAACTTGGTATTCTGCATATTATAATAAAGTAACAGATTGTGGTTGTTTTGGCGATGCTATTAAATTAACACCTTGGGAAACCTTCTATAAGAATGTTGTTTTAATTGGGTTGATTCTTATTTTACTAGTAAAAGTAACATTTATAAAGCCTCTTTTTAAAGGTAAAATCACCAAGGTAATTACCTTTTTATCTTTGGCCTCTTTCTTATTTATTGTGCAACATGTTTTAACACATTTGCCACTAATTGATTTTAGAGCCTATGCAGTTGGTAAGAATTTGCAAGAAGGAATGGTGTATCCGGCAGATGGTTCTATACCGCCAGTGCATGATTTTATGCTAGAAGGTGTGCAACAAGATTTAGCACCTATACTTTTAGAAAAGGAAAAAGTAATGCTAGTTATTTTGTATAATTTGGATAAATCTGACACAAACGGATTTCCTGCAATGAAAGAAGTATCAGAAAAGGCAATAGCAAAAGGGTATACGGTTTATGGAGTTTCGGCTTCTTTTTCAGACGATTTATTAGTAGCCCAAGAAAAGTACAACTTGCCTTTTGATTTCCTTTTTTGTGATGAAACTACATTGAAGACAATGATTAGAGCAAATCCTGGAGTCATCATTTTAAACAAAGGAACCGTTACTCAGAAGAAGAATTGGATAGATATTGAAGATTTAGAATTATAAGTTTCTAAATTCGTCTGTATTATTTTTTTTACGTTTTTGCGCTATTTGAGTAAGCTTCAGACCTTTCTCTTTTTTGAAAAACAAGTGCTTCGGACTTCCAATAATTTGAGCATTATAAATACCTATATGTCCAGAAAACAAATAAGAGGTAGTGCATGCAAGCGCTATAAAAACACCAGATTCTATTCCGAATAATTCAATTCCCATGATGGTACAAGCAATAGGTGTGTTTGTTGCTCCAGCAAAAACGGCTACAAAGCCCATTCCTGCCAACAATGGCATTGGTAAGGGTATAAACCAGATTAGAACATTTCCTAAAGTAGCACCAATAAAAAACAAAGGAGTTACTTCTCCTCCTTTAAAACCAGCACCTAGTGTAAAAGAAGTCAGCAGTATTTTTAGAAAGAAATCATAAGAATTTAAATCAATATTAAAAGCATCTATAATAGTAGGTACCCCAAGACCTATGTATTTTGTAGTTCCCATAAGGTATACACTAACTGCAATGACAACACCACCAATTACAGGTCGTAAGGGAGGGTATTGAACATATTTTTTGAATAAATTACTCCAAAAATGTGTAGATTTTGAAAACAGCATACTTACCAATCCAAAAATAATACCCGCCAATAAAGACCATAAAACAGTAGCTGGTGTTAGGTCTGCAACAGCAGAAATAGTATAATGTGTATGATGAGAAATTTGCCAAATATCACAAAAATAGTTTGCAAAAATAGCTGCTAAAAAGCTAGGTATAATCGCATCAAACTTTATTCTGCCAATAACCATTACTTCCAATGCAAAAATAGCACCAGCTAAAGGAGTTCCAAAAACAGATGAAAAACCTGCACTAATTCCTGCAATTAATATAATTTTTCGATCGAGGTTAGAGAGCTTAAAAATCTTTGTCAACTGATCTGCTATAGCACCACCAATTTGCACAGCAGTACCTTCACGCCCTGCAGAGCCACCAAATAAATGTGTAAGAATGGTTCCAATAAATACTAACGGCGCCATTTTAAAAGGAATTACTTTTTTGGGAGTATGATATTCATCAATCAATAAGTTATTTCCTTTTACAACACTTTCACCAAAATAATGATAGGACAAACCAATGATAAGACCAGCAATGGGCAGCAATGCAATTATCCACACATTTGCTTCTCTATAGCTGGTAGCCCATTCTAGAGACCATAAAAATACAGCAGATGCACTACCTGCAAATGCGCCTACAAGCAAACATATAAAAGTCCATTTTAAAAGAAAAAGCAATGAAAAGCGCTGCTCAAATGAAAGGAAGAATTTTTTAATAGTACTCATATATTTTAAGATCCTCTTGTAGAAAGTTTTTTTAGACAAAATCTTTCACAGAATATTTCAGCAAGTCTTTAATTTACTTTCTCCGGCAAAAATAAACAAATAAAAACTAAGAGAATATTCGTTTAAAAAGATCATTTTTAAAACAAATTTATTACTGTTTAAGATTTTATTGTAACTTGTTTCAAAATCAAAAAAATGAACGAATTTGTTACCTACACGTCAGCAGAAAATTACGCAATTATTACTATTAATAATGGAAAGGCAAATGCCATTTCGCATGAAGTTGTAGCTGGTTTAAATGCTTGTTTAGATACTGCAGAAGCAGAAAACAAAGTAGTTATTTTAACAGGTAAATCTGGTATTTTTTCTGCAGGATTCGATTTGAAAGTAATGACAGCATCTCCTGAATCTGCCAAAGAATTGGTTACAAAAGGTTCTAAGTTATCATTAAGAATGTTGTCTTTTCCACAGCCTATTATCGCAGCTTGCTCTGGCCATGCAATAGCCAAAGGAGCCTTTTTATTACTTTCGGTAGATTATAGAATTGGTGTAGAAGGCGATTTTAAAATTGGTTTAAATGAGGTAATGATTGGTATGACCATGCACAATGCAGGCATTGCCATTGCAAAAGCACGTTTGTCTGAGGTATATTTAAATAGAAGCGTAAACAATGCAGAAATTTATAATTCTAAACAAGCAGTAACTGCTGGTTTTTTAGATAGTATTGTTCCAGAAGATCAGTTATTACCAACTGCTATTAAAGCTGCAGAAATGTCTGCAAAGCTAAATAAAAAGGCACATGCAGAAACAAAATTAAAAGTTAGAAAATTACATTTAGAAGCGTTAGAAAATGCAATTTATTTAGACTTAAAAGGAAGCATTTCTATTAATCCTTCATAGTTTTAATGGTTAATGCTTTTCAAAAACCATAATTCCCGCTTTTATTTCTATTTCTAAATGATTTTTTCTTGGAGTTAACGGACAAGAATATTTGGCATTATAGGCACAATAAGGATTGTAGGTGTTGTTGAAATTTAATTCAATAGTTCCGTCTGCATTCTCACTAGTGGTCAACACATCCATATAGCGTCCGCCGCCGTAAGATTCATTGCTAGAAGTAGCATCTGTAAATGGCAAGAATAAGTAGTCTTTGTATTTCTCGTCTCTCAGGTCATCCTGACTTCGGTAAATTGTGAGTTCGCAAGCTTTTCCTTTTAAAGTAAAATTAAGAGTACCGTATTCTTTGTACAAAGGCTTTCTATCTGTGGTAGTGGCCATTTCAAAAGTAGGTGCATTTACTGTTTTTACCAATTTTGCAATAATGATAAATGTTGAATCTATCGGAAAGAAATCTAACCCTTTAAAACCTTTTAAATCTTTCTTTTTTAGAGGAGATGTAGAGGCATCTTTATAACTGGCATTTAGTTTTTGCTGATACTCAGTCTTCCCTATTAAGGCTCTTTTTCCTTCAGAGTTGCAAGAAAATAACACAGATAAAACGCAAAGTATTATGATGTTTTTTTTCATTTTTTTCAATTTTGAAAAGGATAAAATTTAATTTTTATAAATCCAATTGCATTCTTTCAAAAGCAAACTTAAAACCTAGTTTTTCAACATTCATTTTTTCTTTTGATGTATTTTGAAGTGTAGGATTTGTATGGTTAAAATGAATAAAGAATATTTTATTTTTTGTTGCTGTATTTTCGTCTTTAAATAAGTGAACGGTCTCTTCTATAAAAGGATGGGGGATTTCAGACATTGGTCTATTGATTTCTCCATCTTTAAAAAAAGTAGCGTCTAAAAAAGCGTAATCTACTTTTTTAACTTCTGCTATTATATTTTTTTGCCACTTTTCCCATTTATTAATATCCGGAATAAACAATGCAGTTTTATTTTTACCTTCAATTTTATAGCCAACCGTTTCAGAAAACTCATCTCTGTGTGGCACTAAAAAAGGGGTAACTTTAAGGTTTTGGTTTAAGGTAATTGTTGCATCGTTTTGTAAATTTTCAAATACAATGTTCTCTAATTTCACTAACTGATTCCAGGGGCCGTTTTTACTTAAATACGTCTTCATTTTTGGCATAACAAAAATCTTTGTTCCTTGCTTTCCTAAAGCCTCTCTTCCAAAATACATTAAGCCTGAATAGTGCCCAATATGTGCGTGTGTTAGAAAGATACCATCTATTAAAGTATTGGTTTTTAAATGATTTTGCTCTAAAGATGCCAATTGAGTGGCAATATCTGGCGTAGCTTCAAAGAGCCATTTTTGCTTATTTTCTAAATCTACTAAACCTAATGAAACTACTTTTTGCTTTTTATAAGTGCCATTATAAAAATTAGCACAACATTCTTTCTGGCAACCAATATGAGGATATCCGGCATCTTGTGCTATTCCTAAAACCGTAATATATTGTTTAGATTCTTTTTTATTTTCAACTACTCTTGTTTCTTTATTGCAAGAAAATAGAGAAATACAAAAGAGGAGTACTAGTTGTTTCATTCTAAAATTTTAGAATTTAAAGATAAAAAAAAGCATCAAACTAAATTGATGCTTTTCATTTTAATACATACTTTTTTTATAATTTTATTCTCCAGCCATATGGATCTTCAGATTTATTCGTTTGAATATCCGTAATTGTTTTCTTTAATAGGCCAGCGAAAGAGTTGTCTAAATTGGGTAAATCATAATCTTTTTCTTTGTAACCAAAGCAAGAGATTGGAGAAATTACAGCAGCAGTTCCTGTACCAAACATTTCCTTTAAACTTCCAGATTGTGCTGCAGCAACAACTTCTGAAACAGAAATTTTTCTTACTTCAACGTCAATTTTTAAATTTTCAGCAATTTCAATGATACTCTTACGTGTAATCCCGTCTAAAATCCGATCGTTCGTAGGGCTTGTAATTAAAGTATCATTAATTCTAATAAAGATATTCATTGCTCCAGCTTCTTCAATATACTCATGTGTATTGTCATCTGTCCAGATTACTTGATCATATCCTTTATCAATGGCTAATTGAGTTGGGTAAAACTGAGCGGCATAATTACCACCTGCTTTTGCAAAACCAACACCACCATTTGCAGCACGTGCATATTTTTCTTCAATTAAAACTTTTACTTTACCTGCAAAGTACGCTCCAGAAGGCGCCGTACAAATTATAAATTTATATTCATTTGCAGGAGAGGCATGAAAACCGTTTCCAGAAGCAAACATAAAAGGTCTAATATAAAGAGAGCTTCCTTCATTTTTAGGAATCCAGGCTTCATCAACTTTTAATAATTGCTTTAAACCATTCATGAAAATTTCTTCAGGAATTTGAGGAATTACCAAACGCTCTGCAGATTTATTTAAGCGCTTGCAGTTTTCTAATGGTCTAAATAGCAATGTGTTTCCTTCAGCATCTTTGTATGCTTTCATTCCTTCGAAAATAGATTGTCCGTAATGAAAAATCTTTGCAGCAGGGTCTAGAGAAATTGGTGCATATGCCTCAATAATTGGATTTTGCCAAGCACCATCTTTAAAAGTACACGTTAACATATGATCAGAAAAAACACTACCAAAAGGTAAGTTATTAAAATCTACACTTTCAATGTTAGATTTTTCTATATGTTTGATTTCTATATTAGAATTCATATTTATAAGGATTATTTTTCAGAACAAATGTACATAATTTATTAATTCGAAGCGATATAAAAACGGTCGGTTTGATGTTAAAATCCCTATATTTGTTTGTGAAGGATTAAAATATAGAATATGAAATTTGCAATTAAGTTTTGTGCAGTAGCATTGGTGTTTTTTGTGGGATGCAAACAAGCGGAAAAAGAAAATAAACTAGAAATAAGTAAGGTTCAAGAGTTGGTATTTGCTTCTTTTGGAGATAAAATTTCTAATGAGAAAGTACTTACCTCAAAAGAAATGTTGATTAAATTTGAAGACATGATTGCTGGCGATACTATAAATATAAAATTTGCGTCAGAAATTAAAGAAGTTTGTGCTGCTAAAGGATGTTGGATGAAACTACCTTTAGCAGAAGAAAAAGAAGCAATGGTTCGTTTTAAAGATTATGGCTTTTTTATGCCTTTAGATTCAAAAGGAAAAGAGGTTGTTGTAGAAGGAAAAGCATTTGTACAGACTACATCAGTAGCAGAATTAAGGCATTATGCAAAAGATGCAGGAAAAAGTAAAGAAGAAATTGCAGCAATTACAACTTCGAAAAAGGAGTTTTCATTTGAAGCAAATGGAGTATTATTAAAAGTTAAATAACCATAGATTTCGATTTAAGACAATATAAAAATCATAAAAAATACAAGCAGTTTGAAAAGAGAAATTTTAGTAACTTCAGATGGTTCTACAACCATACATTTACCAGAGTTAGACGAACAATATCATTCTAAAAATGGTTCGATTAATGAAACATACCACGTATTTATAAACAGTGGATTAAAATTAGTTTCTTCTGAAAAGGTTGCAATATTAGAAATTGGTTTTGGTACTGGTTTAAATTGTTTTATTACCTATTTAGAAGG
>Ga0209198_1001876_pt1 | contig 15182 bp, 17 predicted proteins | sample COGITO_mtgs_1105_2_FD_184804 | JGI IMG/M metagenome (GOLD analysis project Ga0209198, IMG submission 184804) | Pelagic marine microbial communities from North Sea - COGITO_mtgs_110519 (SPAdes) (version 2) | ecosystem: Environmental > Aquatic > Marine > Epipelagic ...
GCAGAAAGCTATTCGCGCTATCTCGTGAACGGGCTGCGTGAAGATTTCGACATGCCGGGCACGCCAATCCGGTTGTGGATGCGCGGGCAGGGGGATCAGAACCCCTATAAGAACAAAAAGAAATCTACCCCATCGCGCCTGCGAAAGCATTTGGACAAAAAGCCCTATAAGTAGAGCTTTTTGCCAGATCTTACCGGATCGACTTGAGTTTTTAATTCTTCACTAGGCGAGGCTTCCGTCTGCGGTGATCTTACTGGTATTTCCCATATAGGGGCGTAATACTTTTGGGATCTCGACTGAGCCATCGGCCAGCTGGCCATTTTCGAGCACAGCAATCAAACACCGGCCCACAGCAAGGCCTGAGCCGTTCAATGTATGGACAAACTCTGGCTTTCCGCCGCCTGCGGGGCGGAACCGCGCGTTCATACGGCGGGCCTGGAAATCGCCACAAACAGAGCAAGAGCTGATTTCGCGATAAGCATTCTGTCCGGGCAACCAAACTTCGATGTCATGGGTTCGCCGGGCACCAAACCCCATATCTCCAACGCAAAGCGCAACGGTGCGATAGGGCAATTCCAAGCGCTCCAATATCGCTTCGGCGCATTTGGTCATACGGTCAAGCTCCGCGCGGGAGTGATCAGGATGGGTGACAGAGACCATCTCCACCTTTTCAAATTGATGCTGGCGCAGCATCCCCGCGGTGTCGCGCCCCGCGCTGCCGGCTTCTGACCGAAAACACAGAGAATGGGCCGTATAGCGGCGTGGCAGCTGGGTTTCCTCTAGGGTGAGGCCAGCGACGATATTGGTTAAGGTCACTTCTGAGGTTGGGATCAGCCACCAGCCATTGGTGGTTTGATAACTGTCTTCGGCAAATTTCGGCAATTGCCCGGTGCCACGCATGGCCTCATCGCGCACCAGGACGGGTGTATTGGTTTCGGTCAAACCATTTTCATTCACATGGGTGTCGAGCATGAACTGCGCCAATGCCCGGTGCATGCGGGCGATGGCACCGGAGAGAATTACAAAGCGGCTGCCGGATATTTTTCCTGCGGTTTCAAAGTCTAAACCGGCTTGCGTGGCGGGCAGATCAAAGTGTTCTTTCGGTGCAAATTCAAAGCTCGCCGGCGTGCCCCAGCGGTTAATTTCGACATTATCGGCTTCATTGGTCCCATCGGGCGTGTCCTCATAGGGCAGGTTGTCAATGCCCATCAGCACATCTGTCAGGGCCTCGTCCTTCGCCTTGGCCTGCTCGGTTAGATGTATCACTTGCGCCTTTTTTTCACTGACCAAGCCGCGCAGCCGCTCGAATTCGGCCTCATCACCTTTGGCCTTGGCGGCGCCAACCTGTTTGCTAGCGCTGTTAATTTCAGCTTGAGCGGCCTCCGATTCTTGGATGCAAGCCCGGCGTTCTGAATCCAGAGCTAGGATCTGAGACGAGACCGGCGCTTTGCCACGGCGCGCGAGGGCGGCGTCAAAGGCAGCGGGGTTTTCGCGGATCGCACGGATGTCATGCATCTCTTATCTCCTAAATCAAGAATCACTGGCCTGTTTATGCCGAAACCTGAGCGGAGGGTCACGGGACAATTTTACCATTTGGTTGCGGGGTGAAATGGCGCTGCAACACTGGTTGAGGCAGAGCTTGCAAAAAAACGGCAAACTTACCAGCAGGACGCCCACAGTCCCTTGCAAAGTGGCCCCCTAAACCATAGGTTCCGCCAGAACTTGCGGCGCGGTGCCGTGTGACGAATTATATGGGGTCATTATGGACACTTTAAGCACATTCATGTTTCCGATGCTCATCATCGGTATTTTCTATTTGTTGGTATTCCGCCCGCAGCAAAAGAAGATGAAAGAACATCAAAACATGGTGAACAGCCTGGCCAAAGGCGATGAGGTCGTGACGGCCGGCGGCTTGATCGGTAAAGTGACGAAAGTCAAAGCGGACAGCAATGAAATTGAAGTTGAGCTTGCCAAAGACATACGCGTGAATGTGGTACAAGCCACCATCGCCGATGTCCGCAGCAAGTCCAAGCCTGCCAGCTAAACCCTTCAGCGCGTTAAGACAGGCCTGAGGCCGGGAGCTAAGAGATGTTGCATATCGAAGGTTGGAAGCGGGTCGTGATTTGGGCGACCTGCGCGCTTGGTCTACTGTTTGCCCTGCCCAATGGCTTCTACCGCCAAGTTGAATCTTACAATGATGCCCAAGAGGCGGGGCATGAGCCTACAGGCTGGCCGTCTTTCCTTCCGTCTGGGCTGGTAAACCTCGGACTTGATTTGCGGGGTGGCGCGCATTTGCTCGGTGAGGTGAAACTCGCGGAAGTCTACACTACTCGGCTTGAGGGCTTCTGGCCAGAAGTGCGCAATGTCCTGCGCAACGAGCGTGCGACGATCGGTGCGATCCGCCAGCAAGAGGGCGGTGCGGGCGAGCTGGTGGTGCGTATTGGCAATCCTGAACAAATGGATCGCGCCATAGAAGTGGTGCAAACTTTGGCGCGCCCTGTGGCCTCCCTCACCGGTGGGATGACAGATGACATTGTCGTGACGGCTCTTGGAGATAATTTGATCGTCACCCTGTCAGAGGCCGAAAAATTGGCCACTGATGATCGGACCATGGCGCAATCGCTAGAGATTATTCGCCGCCGGGTGGATGAAGCGGGCACGCGCGAGCCGACCATCCAACGCCAAGGCAATGATCGGATCCTGATCCAGGTGCCTGGACTTGGTTCGGCGCAAGAGCTCAAGGATCTGATCGGTGTCCCTGCGCTTTTGACGTTTCAAACTGTCGTAGGCCAGACGAGCAACCCAAATGGGGCGGCCGGTGTGGGCAATGAGCTGGTGCCTTCAGCAAATAACGAAGAGCTTTATTACATCTTGAGCCGCAGTCCGGTGGTTACAGGCGAAGAGCTGACCGACGCACAGCCCTCTTTTGATCAAAACGGCCGCCCGGCGGTAAATTTTCGTTTTAACACATCGGGCGCACGGAAATTTGGACAATACACCAGCGATCATATTGGAGATCCCTTTGCGATTGTCTTGGATAATGAGGTGATTTCTGCCCCTGTTATTGAATCGGCCATAACCGGGGGTTCGGGCATCATCACGGGGAGTTTTGATGTTGCGGAAAGCACGCGCCTGGCCACCCTGCTGCGCGCCGGCTCATTGCCTGCGAGCTTGGAGTTTCTTGAAGAACGCACGGTGGGGCCGGAATTGGGCCAAGACAGTATTGATGCCGGAAAAATCGCCTGTCTCGTTGGGTTTGCCGCTGTTTTGATCTTTATGTTCCTTTCCTATGGCACTTTCGGACTCTTCGCCAATATAGCGTTGTTGATCAATGTCGTGCTGATGTTTGGCCTATTGTCCATGATCGGCGCCACGCTGACACTGCCGGGGATTGCGGGAATTGTCCTGACCATCGGTATGGCGGTGGATGCCAATGTGCTTGTGTTTGAACGCATTCGCGAGGAATTGAAAACCGCCAAAGGACCAGCGCGGGCCATTGAACTTGGCTATGAAAAAGCGCTTTCAGCCATTGTTGATGCCAATATCACGACATTTCTGACGGCGGCCATCCTATTCATTATGGGGGCCGGCCCGGTCAAAGGCTTTGCAGTCACGCTGGGTCTGGGAATCATCACCTCTGTGTTCACAGCGATCTTTGTGACAAGAACTATGGTTGTGATCTGGTTTGAACGGCGCAAGCCAAAAATGCTGGAGGTTTAGGTGATGCGGTTAAGATTGGTAAAACGGCAAACAGCTTATGATTTCTTCGATAAGTGGAAACTTTGGCTCGGTCTGTCGGCATTGCTCGTGGTGCTGTCCATTGCCTCAACCGTGACCCAGGGGTTGAATTTTGGCATTGATTTCAAAGGTGGCACAACTATCCGTGCGGAAAGCAGCACGCCGATTGATGTGGCCGCATACCGCCAAACAATTGAGCCGCTCGCCCTTGGGGATGTGTCGATCGCCGAGGTCTTTGACCCCAGCTTCCGTGAGGATCAGCATGTGGTGCAAATCCGCATCCAAGCGCAAGACGGGCAGGAGGCTGTGGCCTCGGATGTCGTGCTGCAACTGGAAACCATCTTGCGCAGCATTGCACCCGATATTCGCTTTCCTTCCGTGGAGTCGGTGGGGCCGAAGGTCTCTGGCGAGCTGATTAAATCTGCAGTATTGGCCGTGGTTATCGCTATTGCGGTGGTGTTGATTTACATTTGGCTCCGTTTTGAATGGCAATTTGCGCTCGGCGCCGTGGGGGCTTTGGTGCATGATGTGATTTTGACCATTGGAATATTTTCAGCCCTGCAAATCAAATTTGACCTGGCGATTATCGCGGCCTTGCTGACCATCGTCGGCTATTCGTTGAATGATACGGTGGTGGTTTTTGACCGAGTGCGGGAAAACCTGCGTCGCTATAAGAAAAAAGACCTGAGCGAAGTGCTCAACCTGTCGATCAATGAGACCCTCAGCCGGACTGTTATGACCTCTGTGACCACACTTTTGGCGCTGATATCTTTGTTTGTGCTTGGCGGGGATGTGATCCGCGGGTTTGTCTTTGCGATGATTTGGGGCGTGGTGGTTGGAACCTATTCGTCGGTCTTTGTGGCAAGCTCTACGCTGCTGCGCCTGGGGGTGAAGCGCGATTGGTCTAAGCCCAGCAACACGGATGGCAATCAATTTGCCAATATTGATGCGTAATGCAACTCTCTGAGATCACCTTTGCGACGGGCCGCCCTGTGGACGGCTATGGTCCGAACTTCTTTCGGGTGGCCGGTGAGGTCTTCGAAGGAAATTTGGCCATTCTGCCAAATTCTTGTGGCCCCTGGGCTGGGTTTGAGGATCCAAGCCCCTTTGTAGATGTGGCTGAGGATTTGGATGTGGTTTTCGTGGGAACTGGTGCGCAGATTGCGCATATTCCACCCGATTTTCGAAACTCGCTCGAGGGGGCTGGGATCGGGGTCGAGATCATGAACTCGCCCACTGCTTGTCGCACCTACAATATTCTATTGTCTGAGGGTCGCCGGATTGGCTTGGCCCTGATCCCGGTCTAAGCGATGCTGCATGTCTCAAACCTAAGCGTGGCGCGCGGGGGGATAACATTGCTCTGCGGGGTTGGTTTTGCGCTCAATGCTGGCCAAATTTTGGTGCTGCGTGGCGCCAATGGCCTGGGGAAGACCAGCCTGTTGCGGTGCATTGCAGGCCTGCAAAACCCGGTTGAGGGGCAAATCACAGCACCGGAGACAGTGGCCTATTCGGGCCATGCTGATGGTCTTAAGGGTCAAATGACCGTGCTGGAAAATCTTGCGTTCTGGTCGTCTGTCTATCACGGGCCGAGCCCCGAAGTGGCGCTTGACGCCTATGATCTGCATGCACTGGCCGACAGGCCAGCGGCCAATCTTTCAGCGGGACAAAAGCGCCGCCTCGGTTTGGCGCGTATGCAGGTCAGCGGTTGTGCGCTTTGGGTCATGGACGAACCAACGGTATCTCTGGACGCGGATAATGTGGCCTTGTTTCGCGCGGCGCTTGATCGGCATGTTCAGAGCGGTGGTGCTGCTGTGATCACCACCCATATTGACCTAGCGATCGCCTCAGCCAGGCTGCTGGATCTGACCCGTTTCAAGGCGCGCGGTCTGATGGGGAGCACGGCCTTCGAGGAGGCTTTGGAATGATTCAATTGTTTTTGCGCGATGTGGGCTTATCGGTACGGTCTGGCGGCGGGTTTGGTCTGGCGTTGATCTTCTTCTTGATCGTCGTGACGTTGATTCCCTTCGCGCTTGGACCAGACCAGACCGCTCTTGCGGTTATTGCGCCAGGCGTTTTATGGCTCGGGGCGTTGTTGGCCTGTCTGCTGTCATTGGATCGCATTTTTGGCCTCGATTTCGAGGATGGAACGCTGGATCTCCTCGCGACGTCGCCCTTGCCTCCGGAGGCAGTCTATATCGCCAAAGCTGCGGCCCATTGGTTAACCACGGGTCTGCCCTTGGCTCTGGCCGCACCGGTCTTGGGCATGCTGTTGAACCTCGATTTTGAAACCGGTAAAATCTTATGTCTGTCGCTTTTACTGGGCACTCCGGCTTTGAGCCTGATTGGAGCCTTTGGCGCGAGTCTTACCCTCGGCGTCAAACGCGGAGGTCTGTTGCTCTCGCTTTTGGTACTGCCGCTTTATGTCCCCAGTTTGATTTTTGGCGCGCAGGCGGTACGTTTGGCGGGGCAGGGGTTGGCCTATGATGGGGCTTTGGTGCTTTTATCGGCCATTTCGCTTGGGGCTGCGGCGATATTGCCCTTTGCATCCGGTGCCGCTTTGCGGATCAATCTAAGATGACGGGCCTATGCGCGTGAAGGGGTTTAATCGATGAATAACAGATCAATTGCACCGACATTTTGGGACAGATTTTGGCGTTTGGCCAATCCCAAGGTCTTTATGGGCTGGTCTGGTCGGGCCCTGCCTTGGGTTGCGGCTGCGGCAGGCTTGTTTTTATGTTCTGGATTGATTTGGGGTTATTTTTTTACACCCGATGATATTCGGCAGGGCTCTACTGTGAAGATTATCTACCTGCATGTACCGGCGGCACTGATGGCGATCAACGGGTATTTGCTGATGTTTGTCGGGGCGTTGGTCTGGTTGATACGACGCCAACATGTCTCTGTGCTTGCGGCCAAAGCGGCTGCTCCTGTGGGCATGGTGATGACGTTGATTGCCTTGGCCACGGGCGCCATTTGGGGGCAACCGATGTGGGGCACCTATTGGGTTTGGGATCCGCGGTTGACCAGCTTTCTGATCCTGTTTTTGTTCTACGTGGGCTATATCGCCCTCTGGGCGGCCATTGAGGATGAGGACACGGCGGCGGATTTGACCTCCGTCTTGGCAATTGTTGGAGCGGTTTTTGCGATGTTGAGTCGTTATGCGGTGTTTTTTTGGAACCAAGGCCTACACCAGGGCACTACCGTGACCATGGCCGATGGGGCGCAGCAGGACAATATTTCCAATGTCTTTTTCCAACCGCTGCTCCTATCAATGATGGGGTTTGGCCTATTGTTTTTGACATTGTTATTGATCGGCACGCGCACAGAGGTACGGTCGCGACGGTTGAAGGTATTGCAGGCACGGGAGCGGATGGAATGATGCCAGATTTGGGAAAATATGGCCTAGAAGTAAACAGTTCCTATGTGCTGAGCCTCTTGGCTCTTGCGGTGATTATTGGGCTTTATGCGAAGCGCAGCCGTGCCGTAAAACGCGACTTGGCGGCGATGGAGGCCGTTCACGATGCGTAAGCTGCTTTTGGCATTGCCGGTTGTGATCTTTGCAGTTTTTGCCGGCCTGGCCTTTGTGGGGATGCAGCGGGAGGATCCGGAGGGCTTGCCAAGCGCCATTGCCGGTCAGAAGGCCCCCAGCGTCCAGTTGGACGCGCTGGAAGGGCATGTGCCCTTTGCACAGGTGGATTTGACGACCGGCGGGGTGAAACTCGTCAATTTTTGGGCCAGCTGGTGCGCACCCTGCCGGGCTGAACATCCGACCTTAATGGAGTTCGCCGATCGCGGCATTGCGGTTTATGGCGTGAATTATAAAGATGATCCGGCCAAGGCGCAGGCATTTTTGGCCGAATTGGGCAATCCATACGCTCAGGCCGGCGCTGATCCTCAGGCGAAAATGGCGTTGGATTGGGGAGTTTATGGGCTGCCGGAAACTTTTGTTTTGGGCCCCAATGGCACTGTGATCATGCGTGTGACCGGCCCTCTGACGGAGCGCAACCTGCAAACGCGGGTGCTGCCTGCTTTGGCAGAGGCTGGGTTGGAGTTCTAGGAAACACCAAATTGTTTCAAGCATTATAGTGTGGAGCGCATAAAAAAGGCCCCGGTTTCCCGAGGCCTTTGTTCGTATACATCGACGCTTATGCGGCCTTAGCAAGGTTGCGTAGCACATAGTGCAGAACGCCGCCGTTTTCGATGTAGTCAATCTCAACTTCCGTATCAATCCGGCACTTCAGCGTGATGGATTTCACAGATCCGTCGCCCATGGTGATTTCTGCAGGCACTTCTTGCAGAGGCTTGACCCCTTCCAGGCCGCGGATTGAAACGGTTTCATCGCCTTTGAGTCCAAGACTTTTACGGCTGTCGTCGCCTGTGAACTCAAACGGAATAACGCCCATGCCAACCAGGTTTGAGCGGTGAATACGCTCAAAGCTCTCGGCGATCACAGCTTTAACCCCTAAAAGCGCGGTGCCTTTCGCAGCCCAATCGCGGCTGGAGCCGGCGCCATATTGTTCGCCGCCAAAGATCACTAATGGGGTGCCTTGCGTTTGGTACGCCATGGCCGCATCAAAGATTGCCATTTGGCTGCCGTCTGGACCCAACGTATAGCCGCCCTCTACCCCGTCGAGCATCTCATTCTTGATGCGGATATTGGCAAAGGTGCCGCGCATCATGACCTCGTGATTGCCGCGGCGCGAGCCATAGGAATTGAACTCGCGCGGGCTGACTTGGCGCTTGGTAAGATATTTTCCGGCTGGAGTTGTGTCTTTGAACGAGCCCGCTGGTGAAATGTGATCTGTGGTGATCATATCACCCAAAATTGCCATGACCTTGGCACCTTCAAGATTGGTTATCTTGTGGGTCTCCATAGTGATACCTTGGAAATAGGGCGGGTTTTGCACATAGGTCGAAGAGGTGGGCCAATCATAGGTTTTTTGAATGGTCACATCCACAGCTTGCCATTTCTCATCACCTTTGAACACATCGGCATATTTCGATACAAAGGCCTCGCGTGTTACGGTAGCTTCCACCATTTCGGCAACCTCTTGCGTGGTGGGCCAGATGTCTTTGAGGTAAACATCATTGCCATCGCGATCTTGGCCAATGACATCCGTGGCCAAGTTAATGTCCAATGTGCCGGCCAAAGCATAGGCAACCACAAGGGGCGGTGAGGCTAAATAATTGGCCCGCACATCTGGAGAGATGCGCCCTTCAAAGTTTCTGTTGCCTGAGAGGACAGCCGTGGCGACGAGATCACCCTCTGAAATGGCCGCCGAAATTTCTGGCTGCAGCGGGCCGGAGTTGCCAATGCAGGTGGTGCAGCCATAGCCGACAAGGTTGAAGCCGACCGCATCAAGATCTTTTTGCAGATCTGCCGCTTCGAGATAGGCGGAAACCACTTGTGAGCCGGGGGCGAGTGAGGTTTTGACCCAAGGTTTACTGTCCATACCCAAAGCTGCGGCTTTGCGCGCAACCAAACCCGCGCCGATCATTACATAGGGATTAGAGGTATTGGTGCAGGAGGTGATCGAAGCGATCACAACTTTGCCCGATTCCATCGTATAGTCTTCCCCTGCCACTGGAATTTCTTTGCCCATGGGGCGTTTGAAAGTCTCTTCCATTTCGCGGCGGAAGGCATTTTGGCCTTCGGTCAATGCGACAAAATCCTGAGGGCGTTTGGGGCCGGAAATTGCAGGCACGATCGTGCCTATGTCCAGATGCAAAGTGTCGGTATAAATTGGCGCATAGTTTTCATTGCGCCAAAAGCCATTTTCCTTTGCATAGGCTTCCACCAAGGCAACGCGATCCTCATCGCGGCCGGTGGCATGCAAATAGCGGATGGTTTCGTCGTCGATTGGGAAAAAGCCGCAGGTGGCGCCGTATTCTGGGGCCATATTGGCGATGGTTGCGCGATCCGCGAGGGGCAAATTGTCGAGGCCCGCGCCGTAAAATTCGACGAATTTACCCACAACACCGCGTGCGCGCAGCATTTCGACCACTTTGAGAACCAAATCTGTGCCCGTTGTGCCTTCCGTCATAGCACCGGTCAGCTCAAAGCCGACGACTTCAGGGATCAGCATCGAGATCGGTTGACCGAGCATGGCGGCTTCCGCCTCAATGCCGCCAACACCCCAACCCAGCACCGCAGCGCCATTGACCATAGTGGTGTGACTATCTGTGCCGACCAAAGTATCAGGATAGGCAACCTCTTGACCGTTCTGGTCTTGGTCGGTCCAAACTGTTTGGGATAGATATTCGAGATTGACCTGGTGACAAATGCCAGTGCCGGGCGGAACAACGCGGAAGTTGTTAAAGGCCGATTGTCCCCATTTCAGGAAGGTATAGCGCTCCATATTGCGCTCATATTCCCGGTCAACATTCAGTTGAAACGCACGGGGGGTGCCAAATTCATCAATCATCACCGAATGATCAATGACCAGATCTACCGGGTTCAGCGGGTTTATCTTTTCCGGATCTCCCCCCAGGGCGACAATCCCATCACGCATTGCGGCCAGATCAACCACTGCTGGCACGCCGGTAAAATCCTGCATCAAAACGCGGGCCGGGCGATAGGCAATTTCGCGCGGGTTTTTGCCACCTTTTGCGCCCCATTCGGCAAAGGCTTTAATATCGTCCACGGAGACTGTCTTGCCGTCTTCAAACCGCAGCATATTCTCCAAGACCACTTTCAGCGCGGCGGGAAGGCGTGAGAAGTCGCCCAATCCAGCGGCCTGAGCGGCTGGAATAGAATAATACGCGATGCTTTTGCTGCCCACATTCAGCGTGCGGCGTGTTTTAGCAGTGTCCTGCCCAACAACTACGGTCATGAAAATCTCCAGGATTGAAAGGATGTTGAGGCCTCTTATCAGCTGTGGCACTTGAGGATCAAGAGGCTTCGCATACATTTGTATACCAAAAAGAGATTTTTGTAACATCCGCGCACGATTGAGTGATTGGCCAGGCGCACCGGGATGTTTTATCTTGTGCCTAGATGATTCAGAAACTGACATATATACGCCGCATCGCTGCACAGATTCTTTGCCTACTCACACTGAGTGTGCCCACTTTCAGCTATGGGCAGACTGCGCCGGTGGTGGTTGAGCTGTTCTCCTCCCAGGGCTGCGCGTCCTGCCCGCCGGTGGATGAATTTTTGTTCGAGCTCGCCCAGCAAAGGAACATTATCGCTCTGGGGTGGCATGTCGATTATTGGGATTACATCGGCTGGAAGGATGCCTTTGCCCATCCCGCCTTTACCGAGCGCCAAAAAGCCTATGCACCGGCGTTGAAACAACGGATGATTTACACCCCGGAATTTATCATCAATGGAGCTGAAAGTCTGAAAGTGGGCCGGCGCGCAGAGATTGCAGCTCTAATTCAAAAATATGCGCATCTGGCACCCGGGGCCGATCTATCCGTTCGGCGGGTTGGGGCGTCCTATGACGTTATGTTGCAAAACGCTCAGTCTACGGGTCGCTATGATGTTCAACTTGTGAGCGTTTCACCCTTTGATACTGTCGAAATTTCCCACGGCGAAAACGCGCGGCGGCGTTTGGATTATGCCAATAGTGTCACCGGATGGAAAAACTTGGGCCGCTGGGACGGCCTTGGCCAAACCACCTATGAAACTGGAGTATTGGGGCCAGGGCGGTATGCTGTTTTGGTACAACATCAAAACAATGGTGAAATTGTCGCCGCCGAATGGCTGAATTAACCGGGCAGCAAGCCGGCGCCCTGCGGGGCTTTAATCCGAAGGTGGTTGATATTTCCAGCGCCGATGGATCCAAAACCAATTTCCTGGATCAGCATAAACCCGTTTTTCAATAGATTTTGTTGCTTCGCGTGTCATGGTCTCAGCGTCGCTGTGTTCGATAGGGGGGCCAATCTCGACACTAAAGCTTTCGCCATCGCTATTGCGCATCGAAAAATAGGGCACGAAGAGCGCGTTTGTCTTCAGCGCAAAACTTGCCGCTGTCACCGAGCAATAAACAGAACGCCCCATAAACGTCACCGGCATGCCGTAACTCAACGCCAGGTCGAGCAATAAGACAAGCGCAGTGCCGGTTTTTAACGATTTTACCATAGCCAATGTGCCATGTTTATCCGCCTCAAAAACCGGTCCACCACGGCCGTTGATATCGAGCATTCGCTTATATTGCACATCAAAATAAGGATTGGCCATGCGCCGAACCATACCGCCCACCTTGATCCCGTGTTTGTAAAGCGCGGCACGGAAAGCTTCATGATTCCCAAAATGCCCAGAATAAAACATGATGGGTCGGCCGTCCTTATGGGCCTGAAGCACCGCTTCAAGGCCGGCGCCGTGCAGCATGATTTCGGGATTTTTTGCTTGAAACTGCGCGGGGAACATATTTTCCGTAAAGGTGCGTCCGGCATTGTCGAGTACTTGACTGGCAATCTCCAATTTTTGCGCGTGGGGCATCTTGGGATAAATCAGGTTCAGATTGTCCATAACCCGATTGCGATAGCCGAGCAGGCGGCCCAATAATCCGCGTAGACAGGCGCCAACCCAGCGATTGCGCAGCCGGTATGGTACCAGCCACATCGCGCCAAAAAATCCCATGATCGCAGCATATTCAATTTTTTGGCGCAGAGTTCCGCGGGGTTTGCCAGTATCAGCCATTGTCGTCCTGCACTTGTGTGAGCCTTTCACGATACCACACATATAATCCAGCTGTTACAATAACAACCGCGCCGAGGAGTGTGACGCCGTCGGGTGTCTCGCCAAAGAGCACAAGCCCAAAAATCACCGCAAAAAGTAGCCCAGCATATCCATAGGGCGCAATATCGCCCGCAGGGGCTGCGACGAAGGCGCGGATCATCAGCAAATGGCCCAAAATGCCAAATCCTACAAGAGCCGCCACGGCAGGAGCATCGGAGAGGGCAATGGGCTGCCAAAAGAAGGGCACCAGCAGCGAGGAAAACATCGTGCCAAAAACGCCTTGCAGAAATAAGGCGGTCCAAGGACCATCGCTGCGCACAAAACGCGTTGCCAGCGCATAGACTGTGAAACCAACCGCCCCGAGCATCGGAAATGCAGAGGCCGGTGACATGACCGATGATCCTGGTCGGATGATCAGCATCGCGCCAAGAAAGGCGACGGCAATTGCGATAATGCGGCGGCGGCCGATTGTTTCGCCCAACACAAACACCGCGCCCAGCGTCACCATCACTGGCCCGAGTTGGATCAATGCAGTGGCATCGGCCAGCGGCAAATAGATAATACCAAGAAAAAACATGTAGCTGCTAAATGTCGTGGCCAATCCGCGCAGCATATGCAGCTTGATATGCGCGCTGGTGAAAAGCCCGTGCCGGGCAATGATCAACCCACCGCCGACCAAGAGGGCCTGTGAGACAAAACGCAGCCAAACAATTTGCGCCACCGGAATGCTATGGCCGAGGATTTTCGCCATGACATCCATCGAGGCCATGCAGAACACGCCAGCGACCATAAGCGCGGCACCTCTTTCCGCGTTGGTTAGGGTCATTGCGGCGCTTGTGGGAGACCTACGCCGATCATACTGTCGCGCGTGATCCAAGCGGCAAGCTCTTCTTCTGTCTGGCCGAAACTGCCCTCCGGCTGGGCAGGCACCACGATGTAGCGCATATCCGCTGTGCTGTCGTGTACACGCACCTGCATCTCGTCTGGGAGCGTGAGACCAAATTCCGACAGAACTTTGCGCGGCTCAATCACAGCGCGCGATCGATAGGCGCGCGATTTGTACCAGTCGGGTGGCAGTCCCAGCAGGTTGCGCGGATAGCAAGAGCAGAGCGTGCAAACCAAAAGGTTATGTACCTCTTTTGTGTTTTCCAGAGCGATCAGATGCATCGGACCAATATCAAATCCCATGGATCGGCTGGCCGCGCTCGCATCTGCAAGCAGGGCTGCTTTGAATGCAGAGTCGACCCAGGCCCTGGCGACCACGCGCGCGCCATTGGCGGGGCTGCGGCTATCCATTGCATTGATCTGTGCATGGATTTGCGCCGCGTTCAGATGCCCTTTTTCGATGAGCAATTCGCGCAGGGCAATTTCCATCACCTGCCAATAGCTCAGTTCGGTGTCGTCATCCGCGCGATAGGGATGGCCAGAGGGTGATAGACCTTCATGGCTGTGGTCGTGGTGGTCATGGGACATCAGACAGGCTCCAACCAGTGGGCATATATTTCCGCTTCAATCACATCCTCACACCGCTCGGCGCGCGCGCCCCAAATTTCGTCCATACGAAAGCGAACGCGGACCAGCTCGCGTTGCGCGCCCGTTTGGCGATAGGCGGCCTCTTCGGGGTTGTTAAACAGCCCAACGCGTCGCTCAATTTGCCCAATTTTACCGCGCAGGTAGGCTGGCGTACGGATATGGCCCGGGGGCCAATGGGATTTGACGCGAACTCTCATGAAGCCTCGCCATAGGTTGTCCCGCGGGCCCGCACGTCGGCCATTTTTATGCCCAGTTCTTCGGTGGTTATCGCACCTGCTTCCACCATATTTTGCGTGATGGATGCGATCCAACGCTCATAATATGTCATGGTTTCATACGCATCTGGCCCCATATCTTCCAATACGCGGCGTAGGCTGTCGGTGGTCATCAATCCGGCGGCAGAGGTGAGCACCATCAGCGCGTCCACTCTTTTTTCCCACAGAGCAAAATCATGTTCGTCTGGACTGATAGGCCCGGCCGGATTTCCGCCCATATCATGCCAGCGTTTTCCAAAAAATTCTGTCATGCTGAGAAACTAGGCGCGTGGTCAAACTTTGTCCAGCGCCCGATGTGCCCCCCACGTCCAAACTGGCGCAGGGGGGTGCAGGGTTAGGCGCCGAAGACGCGGGCGAAAATCGTGTCCACATGTTTGGTGTGATAGCCAAGATCGAATTTGTCTTCGATTTCTTCCACGGTCATGGCGGCCGTAACTTCTGGATCCGCTTTCAATTCTGTCAAGAAATCTCGCCCTGCTCCCAGACCCGCATCGCATTGCGTTGCACGAGGCGGTAGCTGTCTTCACGGCTCACGCCTTTTTGTGTCAGCGCAAGCAAGACCCTCTGGGAATGTACCAAGCCACGAAATTTGTTCATATTGGCGATCATATTGTCGGGATAGATCACCAGCTTATCAATCACACCCGTCAGGCGGGCGAGGGCGAAATCAAGGGTTATGGTGGCATCGGGACCTATGGCCCGTTCGACGGAGCTGTGAGAAATGTCCCGCTCATGCCACAGGGCCACGTTCTCCATCGCAGGAACCACGGCCATCCGCACAATCCGTGCCAAACCGGTGAGGTTTTCGGTCAGAACTGGGTTGCGTTTATGTGGCATGGCGGAGCTGCCCTTTTGCCCTTTGGAGAAAAACTCTTCGGCTTCCAACACTTCGGTGCGCTGCATATGGCGAATTTCAATGGCGATATTCTCAATGGAGCTTGCCACAACGC
>Ga0209198_1001887_pt1 | contig 15126 bp, 16 predicted proteins | sample COGITO_mtgs_1105_2_FD_184804 | JGI IMG/M metagenome (GOLD analysis project Ga0209198, IMG submission 184804) | Pelagic marine microbial communities from North Sea - COGITO_mtgs_110519 (SPAdes) (version 2) | ecosystem: Environmental > Aquatic > Marine > Epipelagic ...
CGCTGTTGATGGCGGTATGGCGGCGAAAGCCCAAAGCTCAAGTGATGGTGCATTCAGACCAAGGTAGCCAGTACACCAGTTACGACTGGCAGAGTTTCCTACGGGAACATGGTCTGGAAGGGAGCATGAGCCGGCGAGGAAACTGCCACGACAATGCGGTTGCCGAGAGCTTCTTCCAACTACTGAAGCGAGAGCGAGTTCGGCGTCATGTCTATGCAACTCGGGAAGAAGCACGCAGTGATGTGTTCGATTATATAGAGATGTTTTACAACGCTCGGCGGCGTCATGGTTTCAATAACCAGCTATCGCCGGTAGAGTATGAAGAGCAGTACGAAAAGCGGCTGTCGAGTGTCTAGAGAATTGGGGGCGATTCAGGGGTCGCAATTGAAACCGGCGTATTAGTGCTCACTTTCATCGAGGAGGAAGTTAAACGGCTCCGGGCAGAGAAAGCCGAAGAACAAGGCGATGCATCCAAAACGCTCTCGGTGGAAGAGATTCAACATGCCGTAAGGGATGGGACTTCTCAACGAGTTCGGCCTGTAGTCATGACCGCTACCTCAACAATCGTAGGCTTGCTGCCAATCATGTTTATCAGTGGTACAGGGGCTGACGTTATGCAGAGAATCGCAGCACCGATGATAGGCGGTATGTTAACCACGACAGTATTGACGCTATTGGTGCTACCGGCCATTTACAGTCTGGTTGTTCAACACTCAGAGAAGACACGAAGTTAAAGGTCTGTTAATACCAAAAAGGTATGCTATGAAATTATTGGTCATCACTGCTTTAGTTCTACTGGGCTGCAATACGGTTTATGCCTTTGAGGATTCAATGAAGAAAGTAACGATTGGCGTTCAGGGAATGATGAAAAGTAAATCTGGTATCACCTGAATGAGCTGACCCAATGCGGTCGAAGCGGCTCTGTCAGAGTTGCATGGTGTAAGTTCAGTAAATGTAGATGTAGAGCAGGATCGCTTCACGGTAACCTATGACGGAAGCAAAGTTCAGACGGCTGCAATGTTCGAGGCTGTTAAGGCTCTGGGCTACACACCGAGTGTGGCTGAAAGTTTAGTTAATCTAAAAGCCACTCCGGAGAAGGTGGCCATTCCAGAGAAAGTACAAAAACTCCTAAATCAAAATGTACCGATTTTTCTATATTTTGGAGCCAGATGGTGTGGGGCATGTAAGCTTATGGAAAGAACAACTTTTGCAGATGAGCAAGTAGACGACATGTTGTCCGTATTCGCGAACGTCAAAATAGACATAGATGATGATGTAAATATTGCAGAGAACTTTTCGATATCAGCCGTTCCCACCGTCCTGCTTCTTTCACCATTCGGGGAGGAGTTACACCGCCATGTTGGTCCTCTTTCACCAGAAGAGATGGTACTGCTTCTTGAAGAATATAGAGGGGAGTAGTGTTTAATCGAGTTGATTCTCGCTGAAGCATAGGTAACTAAACAATGCCGCTTACAAAGACAAAATTTCGATTGTCAAAGATGGACTGTGCCTCTGAAGAAGGCATGGTTAGAATGGCATTGGACGAAAACACAGCTATCAAGCAGCTTCAGTTCGATCTTGGTAAGCGAGAACTTGAGGTGATTCATGACAACTCCTCTGAAGAGGTTCTCAGCAAGCTAGATCCTCTAAACCTTGGTGCCTCTATTCTCTCAATGGCAGGTGCTTCGGATGAAGAAATAGATGCTTCAGCCGACAAGGCTCAGGAATCAGGGGACCTCAAATTACTACTCGCCATCAATGCCACGATGTTCTTGGTGGAATTTGCAACCGGGATATATGCCGAATCCACAGGATTGATCGCCGATTCGTTGGACATGTTGGCTGACGCAAGCGTCTATGGACTGTCTTTTCTCGTCGTCTATCGTTCCCGGAAAGAGCAACAAAGCATTGCACGAGTATCAGGTTGGCTACAGGCACTTTTGGCCGTCGGCGTCTTGCTAGAGGTTGGTCGAAGGTTTCTATACGGTAGTGAGCCAGAATCGTTCCTTATGATCGCTATGGGGGTTGTAGCACTGATAGCCAACATTGTGTGTCTACTCGTCATCTTCAAACACCGTGAAGGTGGTGCTCACATGAAGGCAAGCTGGATATTCTCTGCCAATGATGTGATCGCAAATGCGGGAGTGATTCTTGCCGGTGTGCTTGTCACCGCTACTGCCTCAAATCTTCCTGACTTGATCATCGGGACAATTATCGGGCTGATCGTGTTAAACGGAGCCCGGCGTATTCTTGCGATTGCGAAAGCCGATTAACGACGCCTTCAGGCTTCATCTACATGGATCAGAGCATCTCCGACGATGTGTGCAACGTGTTTATCCGCTAACTCATACATCCGACTTTTTCCTTCGGCTTTGGATTTGACTAGATGAGTGCGTTTCAGAATCGCCAACTGATGTGACATCGAGCTTTGCTCTATCTTCAGTATCTCAGATAAGTTACCGACGGAGAGCGTACCGTGATCGCGTAACTCAAGAAGAATCCGTAAGCGGACTGGGTGCGCTAAAGCGGCGAACAACTCGACACCTTTCTCAACGACTGGCTCCGGAAATGATGTCTTCTTCTGTCTACTCATCAAGATTAGTCCTAATACGTCCTAGTCCGGGAATAATCCGCCCTGTACGCTGTGCCCATCCAGTAAATTCAGAACCATGTTGTCGTCGCATATGTGCTTCTTCCAATCTTGCTTGCAGGGATATCAGCAGAAAGCCGGGTAAAATGATGCTCAAAGTCCATGCTGTCGGGGCGACCAGTAGAACACCGAGTAAACAAATCACGATTCCAGTATAAATTGGATGCCGTACTACACCGTATAGTCCCTTCGTGCACAAATCTGTGGGCTCATCATCAATACCAATCCTCCACGAAGCACCCATCTGAGCTTGTGCCACAATCACGACCAGCATACCTAGTATTCCAAGAATCACGCCAAAAGGTTTAGTCTGATCAACCGCTAAAAAAGGTGAAAGCGCCTCAATCCCAACTTTGGCAACGACCAGAGCCAGACCAAAAAGTCCTAAGAGCATGATAGATGTGGCAACTCGGACGATGTTTTCAACTTCGTCAGAATTTTCGCGAATAACAATACCCCAAACACCGGTAGTTAGCCTAAGACGTGCAAGAGGCAGAAAGACAACGAGTATGAGGAAGCAAGAAGTAAGAAATATTAGTGTGTAGTCCATTTGTTTTATATGAAGTAATTAACATATGATGAATATTTCATATTATGGGTCTCGCGTCAACATGCGCTGGTACGATGAACTGAGCAATAGACGCAAGAAATTGAGCAAACTACTAATCTACGAAGGACTCGTATAACATCGTGAACATGTCGCTGATTCTTCCACGCATTCTGATCTTATCGCTAATTTTGGTGAGCTTAGAGGCTATGTCTGATTTGGACATCGGTGATTTGTTACACAATGATGACCAAAGCCACCTGAAGGAGTTTGGTCACGGCCTCTCCTCCCATGGCGGAGAATTATCAGATGAGGAGTTGGATGGCGAACATTGCCAGCATTGCTGTCACGGGCACTGTGCGGCAACGCCTACCGTAACTGAACTCTCAACTGATCGTCATTTGGATAACCAAGTGTCCCGTTATGCTGGCCGACATGTCTCTCAAGTCCTAGTTCCTCCGACACCACCACCCAACGTTTAACCTCAATTTCTTAACGTCCTGATCTGTCAGGTGCTTTTTCGCGCCTAATGTTCAGGGAACGATTCCAGTTTTAAGAGAGAGAGGTCGCCCATGGCGAATCCTAAGTTCTATCCAATGTTGGTTGTGCTGTTAACACTTGTCACTGCACTACAGCCCAGTTTCTCCCATGGAGATGATGGCACACCATCTTTAAATCAATTTGTATCAACACTGGCTGCAAATCACCCAGATGTAATAGCTTCCTATCAAGCTCTCAAGGCCACAGAAGCGGAGGCACTCGCTGCCGGACGCCCTTTGTACAACCCGGAGTTGAGCTTTGAAGCAGAAAACGCTGAGGAACAGACCAGAACCGTGGGTCTAAGCCAGACACTCGATTGGACTCGCAAGAGCAAGTCTCAAAGGTCAATGGCGGATGCTGAGCAAGCGATTGCTGAAGCGAGATACAAGCTGACGAGATGGGAGGTTATGACAGACCTGTTGGGTCTTTTGGCTGCGTTCGACCTCGGGACCGAACGTGAACGGCTTGCAAATGACCGAGCATCGTTAATGGACGATTTTTCTGTCATCGCTAAAAAGAGGTTTAGCGTCGGAGACCTTACCAGTGTTGAGATGAACCTCGCGTATTTGGCTGTGACAGAAGCGAAAATGCAAAGGGCGAATGCTGTCGTAAGTCTCTCGGATGCACGTCAACAAGTCTTAAGCTTTTTTCCTCCATCCACAGTCGGTTGGCCAAAACTGGCTCAATCCTTTCCTACCCCGCCTAGTGGTAGCGATGCTTACGACGTCAGCGAGTTACCAGAAAACCTTGTTGCAAGGCTGGCGGTTCGTCGAGCTGAGGAGGAAGTTCAACTCAGGGAAAAAGAACGAAAGCCTGATCCGACGCTTGGATTAGTTGGAGGCAAAGAAGGTGATGAAGATTTAGTCGCACTGTCGTTTTCTCTGCCACTACATATCCGCAACAATTTCAGTGCTGAAGTTTCCGCTGCGTTGGCGAGAACTGAAGAGTCCAAACAACGCAGAGACGGGATTCATCGTCAGACGACAGCAAGGGTACGTAGCGCGATAACCCGGTATCAGATTTCATATGAAGCATGGACCGAATGGGAAGATGTTGGTCTCAAAAGCCTTGCTGAGCAACGTTCTGAGCTTAGCAAACTCTGGGAATCGGGAGAGTTAAGTGCGACTGAATATCTTGTACAACTCCGCCAGACACTGGACGTGCAAGAAACTGCGATAGAACTTCGACTCGACTTGTGGGATTCGTGGTTTGAATGGCTTCGTGCCTCAGGGCGCGTTGAATCATGGCTCCAAGGAGAATCCTAATGCGGCTCGATCTAACAAATAAAGGAAGTAGTGAAATGAGGAACTTAGCAGTGATAGCGGGAGCTGTGTTGATTTTGACAATTAGTCTCCCTGCATTTTCCAGTGAAGATGAACATGGCCATGAAGAAGAGGAAGGCTCAACGATAGAGTTAAGTGCCGAGCAGCAAACTGAGGCAAAGATTGTTGTTGATCAAGTAGAGGAAAGAAAGCTTTCGGAGAGCGTTCGGCTCCCCGGCGAAGTCATCGCCAATGCCTACCGCTCTTCTAGTGTAACGCCTCGCATTTCTGCACAAATCATGTCGCGTCACGTAAAGCTTGGTGATGAAGTGTCAAAGCTACAACGCTTGGTGACGCTATCAAGTGTGGTAATGGCGGAGGCTCAAGGTGAGCTAATCGTTGCAGATAAAGAATGGCAGCGTGTGAATAAACTCGGTGAACAGACGGTTGGAGAGAAACGTTACACACAAGCGCAAGTTGACCGCCAGCAATCCCTAGCGAAGGTCATTGCATACGGTATGAGTACTGAACAAGCCACTGCCCTACTCAAGCAAGGGGATGCAAGTTTGGCAACGGGTGAGTTTGATCTGCTCTCTCCTCAAAATGGCACTGTTTTATCAGATGACTTCGTGTTGGGAGAGTTTATCCACCCCGGTAGAGCCCTGTTAGAAATCACCGATGAGTCATCGAAATGGGTAAACGCCCAAGCAGTTCCTTCACTATTGCCGCACGTGGAGTCTGGTACACCTGCGCGAATTGACGTGGGTGGACGATCACTTGCAGGAAGGGTAATTCAAATACACCACCGGCTTAATGAAGAAACCAGAACTCAGGCTATCCGCATTGAAGTGGACAACGCCGGTGATTTGATTCACGCAGGGCAGTTTGTTGAGGTAGAGATTTCTGTTGGGGATGGTGAGGCTGTTATGGCGGTGCCTAATACGGCGGTCACCATGATCGAAGGTCAGCCAAACGTGTTTCTTCGTGAAGAAGGGCACGAATTCCACCCGACCCCGATTGAAGTTAAAGCTACGATTGGTGATTGGACGGCCATCGAACATGGCTTGTCACTAAGAGACGAGGTCGCCGTAGAAGGCGTATTTTATTTGAAATCGTTGCTCCTAAAGTCTTCGCTCGGCGAAGGCCACGCACACTAAAGGGAGCTAATGATGTTTGAAAAACTTGTTGAATCATCTCTTAAATACAAATTCCTAGTGTTGATTGCCTTTGGAGTGATTGCGTTCTTAGGTTGGCGGGCTGTTGTGAGTGTCCCAATCGACGCTTTTCCTGATGTGACGCCTGCACAGGTGAATATTTACACCGAATCACCCGGACTCGCGGCTGAAGATGTTGAGCAACTGCTCACCTTTCCCATCGAATCCGGCATGGCTGGGTTACCCAAAGTAGAAGAAATTCGCTCTGTTAGCTTATTTGGACTCTCTTACGTCGCTGTCTATTTTGAAGATGACATGGATATCTATTTTGCGCGTCGCCTAGTGATGGAGCGGCTGCAAGAAGTAGGAGACAGAATACCTGAAGGGTACGGGACTCCTGAAATGGGTCCTAACTCATCTGGTCTGGGTCAGGTCTTTTGGTACACGCTTGAGCGTGAAGATGAAAAGCTGAATGCTGATATCAGTGATATGGACCTGCGTACCCTGCATGATTGGAGCGTAAGGCTGATTCTGCGAACAGCTTCTGGCGTTGACGACGTGATGTCTTGGGGTGGCCAAGAACGTCAGTTTCAGGTGGTTATCAACCCTTTAAACCTTATTAAGTACAACCTTTCCTTCACGGACGTCATAGAAGTCATACAGGCAAACAACCGACAGGTTGGTGGTCAATACATCAATCTGGGTGCCGAGCAGTATCTTGTTCGCGGATTGGGTCTTGTATCCAATGAAGACGATATCGGTGCGATGGTTGTCAAAGTTGAAGACGGAACACCGGTTTATCTACGTGATGTCGCGAGTATCGAGCAGGCAGGAGGAGTCCGCTTTGGCGCAGTGACGCGTGATGGCAAGGAAGTTGTGCTGGGCATGGCGCTTTCCCGCATGGGGGAAAATGCAGCAAACGTCGTTGAAGCCGTAAAAGAAAAAGTAGAGATCGTTAATCAATCACTTCCAGATGGTGTAACTCTTCGACCTGTGTACGAGCGTACCGATTTGGTAGATGAGGCAGTCGGCACTGCTGTACGTGCACTTGTAGAAGGTTCGATTCTTGTCGCTATCGTCCTATTTCTCTTTCTTGGAGAAATTCGCTCTGCGATTGTGGTCATTGCCGCGCTTCCCGTCGCTATGCTAATCGCGTTCATTTTTATGGGGGAAGCCGGTCTTTCTGCGAATTTGATGTCGTTAGCTGGACTGGCAGTCGGTATCGGGATGATGGTCGATGGCGCCGTGGTCATGGTGGAAAATGCATTCAGAATCATGGCAGAGCGTAAAGAACGTGGTGAGGATGTTGATAAGACAAGTGCTGTCTTGGAGGCTGCGAGAGAAGTTGCTAACCCGATAGCATTTGCCATTCTCATTATTATTGTCGTCTTTCTTCCACTCTTCGCGCTTGAAGGGCTTGAAGGCAAGTTGTTTAAACCCATGGCGTTCAACATCAGTTTTGCCATGGCAGGGTCACTTCTACTTACTTTAACGCTGATACCCGTTCTAGCCGCATTGATCCTCAAGCCAAAAGAGGAAAGGGATACGTGGCTCGTTAGGCACATTAAGCAAATCTACATGCCTCTCCTTAACTGGTCGTTACTGAACAAACGAATCGTTGTTACCTCAGCCGTAGCTGTTCTGACGGCTAGTATGCTGCTGTTCCCTTTCTTGGGAAAAGAGTTTATGCCCCAGCTACAAGAAGGCTCCATTATGTGGCGGGTCACTTCGATACCATCTGCATCTCTTGATCAATCAATTGAGATTTCCAAAGACATCGAGAATGCGCTTTCAAAATTTCCAGAGGTCAAAACTACTGTTGCAATGATTGGTCGTGCAGAAAAGGGAGAAACCGCTGATGTAAATTACATGGAGATTTACACGGAGTTAAACCCTGTTGATGAGTGGCCGGAAAAGAGAAGTGTCCCTGATCTAGCTGAATCAATGAGAGAAGAGTTGGAGGTGGTTGTCCCAACTGCGGTTGTAGCTTTTACACAACCTATTCAAATGAGAGTGGAAGAACTGATATCTGGTGTGAGGGCCACTCTCGCAGCAAAGATATACGGAGAAGACTTGTCTGAACTCGACCGCCTTAGTGAAAAAGTAAAAGATGTAATTGCTAGTGTGGACGGTGTTGCTGACTTATCTCTGGAAGCTAATGTTGGAAAACCTCAGATTCGAATTCAGGTTAAAAGGGACCAGCTTGCACGTTTTGGTTTAAATGCAGATGACGTTCTGTCTGTTGTCCGAACAGGGATAGGTAATGAGCCCGTATCTACTCTCATTGATGGTGTCAGACGATTCGATATCACCGCAAGACTAGATGATCGCTCAAAAGAATCTGTGCAATCAATCGAGAACATACCATTACAAGCTAGTAGTGGCGCTATCGTTCCTCTGCGTACAGTTGCGGATGTCAGCGTTGCTGAAGGTTACTCCTTCATCAGACGAGAACAACTTCAACGCTATGCTGTTATTCAAATGGATGTTCAAGGCAGAGACATTGATGGTTTCGTAGCGGATGCAAACGCTGCCATTACCGCTCAAGTTGAACTTCCACCGGGCTACTGGATCGAGTGGGGAGGTGCATTTGAGAACCAGCAACGTGCCCTTGCACGTTTATCCGTTATTGTGCCGCTAACGATTTTCTTCATCTTTGTTCTGCTCTACACCGCATTCAATTCCATTCGGTATGCAGCGTTGATTATTGCCAATGTACCGTTTGCAACGGTAGGTGGGTTAATCGCGCTTGCTATCAGCGGCCAATATGTCTCAGTTCCATCTGCGATTGGTTTTATTGCTGTGTTTGGTGTTGCGATGCTGAACGGCATTGTTCTTGTCAGCTTCATCAATGAACTCAGAGACAAAGGATTAAGTGCTGCTGAAGCTGTACGAAAAGGAGCTGAGATGAGATTACGGCCCGTCCTAATGACTGCCAGCGTTGCCATTCTTGGTCTAATGCCAATGCTCCTGTCTTCTGGTGTTGGTGCAGAGACACAGAGACCTTTAGCTTCAGTTGTGGTTGGGGGGTTAATCACATCAACGTTGCTGACTCTCGTGTTGCTACCAGTGATCTATGAGTGGATGGAAACGAAAAGAGAGCGCAACGATGAAGTGCTCAAGCAAACTTAGCTAGGGAAAAGGGTAAGAAGTGGAACCGATCACAGGACACAAAGGGCACAGCCACGACACAGAATCATTGAGCGATTTGAAACTGTTTGTTGCCATCGGCATCAATGTCGGTTTAACCGTCGTTCAAGTGATCGGCGGATTAGTCTCCGGCAGCCTGTCATTGATCGCGGATGCTCTCCATAACTTGAGCGATGCCGGTGCTCTTGGAATTGCACTTCTAGCAAGAGTAATCGGGCGCAAACCTCCCGATGTTCGTCGTTCGTTTGGTTACCGGAGAGCAGAGGTGATCGCGGCGCTGATTAATCTCACGACACTTATTCTGGTTGGCCTGTACCTAGTCTATGAAGCGTTGTGGAGGTTGTTTAACCCTGAAGCTATCGAAGGATGGATAGTTGTCGTAATCGCTGGGGTGGCTCTGTGCATCGACTTGATCACGGCATTTTTGACGTTTTCGTCCTCAAAAAATAGCGTCAACATCAAGGCGGCATTTCTTCACAACGTATCTGATGCAATGGCGTCTCTTGGTGTGATGTTGGCGGGGTCGCTCATTCTGCTATTTCAGTGGTATTGGGTTGATACTTTGGTGACATTGGTTATCGCAGGTGTCGTGCTCTGGCAAGGAACGTCAACCATGCCTGTTGTAATGCAGCTATTGATGGATGGGACACCGGAACATGTTTCGGTGCCGTCATTAGTCGAGTCGATGATTTCAATTGATGGAGTCGAGCATGTTTACCATGTCCACGTCTGGAAAATTGATGAACATCGGAGTGCTCTGGAAGCTCATGTCCAAATTCGTAAGGAACGGCTTGGCCATCAGGAAGACATAAAGCGTGAGTTACGAGAGTTGTTGAAGGAATTGCACTCGATTGAACATTCCACGCTTGAAATCGAAGTGCTTAGTTCAAGCTAAGGCATACAGCAGGGTTTCTGCCTATGTTCCCAATCCAATGAGTGGGAAATCTAACAACAATTTAGATTAATCTCATGTCTTGAGGAATGACCAGTCGAAATTGACTGTCTACTATCTTGTGAGTTTGGAACCATCTGGCTTGCCTCTTGACAGCATGGTTTATACTGTCTCCTATATCGTATAAATCCAATTAGTAGACAAAGCTGTCTACGTTACCACATAGGAGACCGCCTATGGCAATGTTGGGGTACGCGCGAGTTTCTACTAGCCAACAAAGTCTGAAAATCCAACGAGAACGTCTGATAGCCGAGGGCGTTAGGGAAGATAGAATCTTTGCTGACAAAGCATCCGGTAAAAATGATGATCGTATGGAACTTTCAAAGCTTAGAGCACGTGCTGAGAAAGATGATGAGGTTCTCTGTACCAAGCTCGACAGGCTTGGCAGGAACACCCGCGATATGATCGAGATAATAGAGGAGTTTGAAGAGAAAGGTGTTCATGTGCGTTTTTTGGATGACGGAATCAGCACTAGTGGGGCTATGGGAAAGATGGTGATCACCATACTTTCTGCTGTGGCTGAAGCTGAACGATCTAGGATTTTGGAAAGAACGAATGAGGGCCGTGAAGTCGCATTAGCATCGGGAATCAAATTTGGCAGAAAAAGGACTGTGGATAGGACTAGGCTAGTTAAAATGAAAGAAGCGGGTATCGGTGCGACTGAGATATCGAAGCAAATGGGAATTGGTAGGGCTACTGTTTACAAGATTCTGAATGAGGAAGTTGAGTCTCCGCAGGAGGATGTAGGCTAAGTCACATTTTATGACTTGCTCAAGAGATAAGATGCTAACCCTGACACTATCTCTTACGAAACTGCGTGGTAACGACCCTTTGGGTTTAGAAAATTGCAGCACTAGACCTCGGAAGAGTAGGATAGTTTGTAAGAAGAAATTTGGCGATGCCAAATAATGGAGTAGTGCAATGCGTTTCGACAGTTTCCAAGTTACGAACTACCGGAATGTCATTGATTCCGGCCCGATCAATGTCACTAACATAACTGGAATTGTTGGGCAAAACGAAGCGGGTAAAAGCAACCTGTTCGAAGCCCTCTACCGCGTCAACCCCTACGACGGGAATGCTGATTACAACATTGATGAAGATTGGCCGGTAGATAAATGGGGTGAACGCAGTGGCAACGAAACTGCACTGGTTTGTGTGGCCAACTTCGCAATAACATGCGCTGAAGAGATTTCTGATCTCTACGATGCTGCATTCCCAGAATCAACGACTGAAACCACCGATCAGGAGGGGGAAGTTACGGCAATTCGAGCTGAGTCACGCCCCACGCCACCTGATGAAGTATATCTAAGTGCATCGCGATTCTACGGCGGTGAACTCCTTGTGAACATTGAAAACGATGATCTTCAAGGAAACTTAGAGGCTCAAGAGTGGGTTGTAGAGCATTTACCTAAGTTTGTTTACATACACGACTTCGAAATGACGGGGTCGTCCGTGGAACTCGATCAACTAGCAGCAAAATTTAATAATCAGGGTGGTTGGGACGCACTCGATAGTTCAGAACAGACGATCAAAATCGTGCTCGACCTTGCGAATATCAACTTGGACGACTTTTTGCAGAAAGGCAATACGGCAGAAGGACGCACAACCCGAACATTCGACAAAAAGGCAGCTTCCTCGTACCTATCATCACAGTTTAAGAAGCTTTGGAGCCAGAAGGAGGTCCGCTTCGACATCGAAATTGACGGCACCACACTCAATATTTTTGCAGAGGACGAAGGCATCAACATGCCAGTTCGGCTAAACAATCGTTCCACAGGGTTTAGATGGCATGTCGCGTTCGCGTGGAAGTTTACTCATGCAAGTCAAGGAGAGTATAAGAATTGTGTATTGTTACTTGAAGAACCCGGGATACATTTACACTACTCAGGTCAAAAAGATTTACTTGATGTCTTCGAACAACTCTGTGAATCAAACACCATCCTATATAGCACACACCTTGCCTCAATGGTTGATCCCGGATTTCCTGAAAGAGTAAGGATCGTGGAATCCAATGACCATCATGCAACTGTTACCCATGGAATAGTTAGCAAGCAGCAAGCACCGATGGCCGTTATCGAAACATGCCTTGGGTTGACCAGCGGTATGGGTGGATTGTTAGGAAATAGATGGACGCTCATAGTTGAAGGGGGAACAGATGCCCTTATTCTACAAAAGCTTTCCACAATCCTATCTCGTGAAGGCCAAGAGGGACTATCTGACCGCGTACATCTATGGCCAGCCAAATCGGCTTCTAAGACTCCTATGTATGCAGGTTTGGCTATTGGTCAGGGATGGGATGCAGGAGTATTACTGGACTCTGATGAAGAAGGCATTACAGCAAGCAAGAAAATACACGAACTCTATGTGAAGAACATTGCTAAGGATTCTGATCTAGAATTCAGAGTGCTAATGTTGGCGGAAGCCGCAGGGCTTACCAAGAAAGAAGCAGCTATTGAGGATTTGTTTCCTGATGAGTTCTACATGGATTGTGTAAATGAGGCATACAAAGTGAATATGTCATTGAGCGATCTGGAGCAAGATAACAGTGAGATGATCACGCATAAAGTCGATCACTGGTTACAGAACAATTTCGGCGGTCAGAAGTTAGACAAAGACAAGGTGCTAAGGGTCTTGCTCACTAGATTTGATGGCTGGGAGTCTATTGCGAACTTGCCTGAAGGTACGGCAGAGAATGCTGAAAGGCTTTTCAGTAATATCAACAGTGTTTTTGCTAAATGATTGAAACCGTGAGAATCAAAGGTACGGCTCGAAAAAAATCCGCCTCCCTCATTCTGAAAATTAAGTCCCGGTTGTCAGAAAAAACTCTTATACAACTTTGGCCTTTGATACGGTCCCGAGGCTCAGCGGCAGGACGGTATACGCTATTTTGAAATTTTTTCTGGAGTGAATTGTGGCTACTGGGCCTCTCGTTATTCAGGTTCGTTGTCGCGAAGAACCTCAACAATTCTAGGATTGTCTATCTCTTCATTTACCCTCACAGTACAAACTTGATTCCGTTTCAGGACTTCTACTTCTTGACCGACACAAATGAAGGTATTTGCCCCTTGGTCGTTACCTGACAACACTTCTATACGATATTTGGATAGCCTTTGTGTTGCCATCCAACGCGTCTCAAGAACCCGAATTTCAAGCACTTGGCCGATTGTTAGGCTGAGTCGTAATTCGAATTGTTCACTTCTGTTTTATTCACTGACTCTTTCCCTCGACCTCCGTATCGAAATCAGGATCATGATTACCGGATCAACGACTGCACCGCATCGAGTTTGGTATCCGGTGCCAGATGGGCATACCGCTGCGTCATTTCTATTGAGCTATGGCCTAGCAAGGATTGCACAACGTACAAACTCACACCCTTCATGACGAGCTTAGAAGCGAAACTATGACGTAGATCGTGAAATCGGAAATTCTCGATTTCGGCCCTTTCAATCAGGGAGGACCAACTGGTTTTTATGTTATTGAATCGTTGCCCAGTCTTCGGATTTGGAAAGACAAGCTGAGTGCCAGAAGATTCTCTGGCATTCCAGCAAAGACAAACAGATAGTGCTTCATCGTTAAGCGGAACATGACGAGTCTGGCCGGTTTTTGAAGTAAGCCCTTCAACCGTTAATAACGGATTATCTGGAGATAGAGCCAGATCACACCATTTGAGATCGAATAGTTCACCTCTGCGGAGCCCTGTATTTAAAGCCAATAGAACCATTGGTTTTAAGTAGTCAGCATACTGCATTTCTTCAAGGTTACTTTTGGGTTCAAGACCCCGTTTCAGACGCCACTCGTTTGCGGTTCGCCTCTTTTCTCTAATCTCTGACTCGCGAATATCAAGTGCGTTCTTCAGTCTGGTTTCTTCTTCATCAGTCAAATATCTGACTCTGGCAGCATCGTCCAATTTCAGCGGTTTGAATCTAGACAGAGGGTTTTCGGAGATCACTTCCCATTCAACTGCTTTGGATAGAACTGACTTCAACGCTGTCACCCTCCTATTGAGAGTGGAAGGGGCTAAGCCTTGTTTCAGCTTTTCCTTGCGCCAATCCTGAATATCCCTCACCGAAATCTCTTGTAGCTTTTTGGTGTAGATCGCTTCAAAACTAAACTTGAGCAACTTCAGGGTCTCGTCCCCGCGTTTCTGTTCTACCAATGCCCAAGGGCCATACATTTCATCAATAAAGCCACGAAGGTTTTCGTATTTCTCACTAGCCGCCCTCTTTTGGGTCTCTTTTTTGCTTGCTTGGATATCCACGCCTCGCGATAGATCAGCCATCAACCTGACCGCCTCATCACGCGCTGTGGTCGCCGTATACCTCCCGAGCTTACCTATGGTGTAGTCTTTCCCTTTTCCATTAACGCGATAGAAGATGGCAAACGATACAAGCCCGGACGGCATAACCCTGACGTGATAGGAAGGAATCTGCGTGTCCCATACTTTGTACACTTTCTCCTTTGGTTTCAGAGAATTGACACACTGGGTCGTAAGTTTTTTCTTCATCAGGACATTTTCCTGCACAATTACTGCAATATCCAGCTCCATCTAGAAACTTTGGCATACCATGAGAACCTAAGAAAGTTACTCCTAGCCTTTAAAATTGCACATGACGAAGGGTTACAGGTGTACCTTTGGGTATCTAGCGGTATGCTGATAAAACGCCTTCGGGAGGCAGGGGTCGTGAGTTCAAATCTCGCCATCCCGACCAAAACACCCATCCTGCATTCTTGGCGGGCTTGCCGCCGCCGTGTAGACTTCAACCTCGTCATTTTCAAATTCTCCGGAGAGTCTCTATGTCCAGCACCACCGATCAAGCGCTTAGCCCAGCAGCAGCAGAAATTGCCGAGCTCATTCGACGCTCTCGAGCGGC
>Ga0209198_1001901_pt1 | contig 15079 bp, 9 predicted proteins | sample COGITO_mtgs_1105_2_FD_184804 | JGI IMG/M metagenome (GOLD analysis project Ga0209198, IMG submission 184804) | Pelagic marine microbial communities from North Sea - COGITO_mtgs_110519 (SPAdes) (version 2) | ecosystem: Environmental > Aquatic > Marine > Epipelagic ...
GCGATATCGGATTTGACACAAATGATAGTTGGGCCTTTGGTGTGAAGGGCAGTTTTCAAGGCTGACTGAAACTGCTCCAGATCCGCTGGCTCCACAGCTGCAGCGCCGTAGGCTTCGGCGAGTTTGAGGAAATCAGGGTTCCGCTGGACCACTGCATTCGGCGCAATTTGCGCGCGTACCATGCTGTCCTCGATTTCGCCCAGTTTACCGTTGTCCCAAATGATAATGGGCAGCGTCAGTTCCAGCTCAACAGCTACCGCAAGTTCCTGAACGGTATACTGAAATCCATAGTCCCCTAGGATAGCAATTACTGGCTTATCCCCGACCCCGATCTTACCACCAATCGCGGCAGGTAGCGCATAACCAAGCGTGCCAAAGCCATAAGGATGATGCCAATGGCCCGGACGATCCATGGGATAGACCTCTTTGGCAGCATAGGCGAACTGGGTCATGTCGGAAAAGAACATGGTCTCGGCAGGGACGGCTTCTTTCAATGCATCAGAAACCGGGAGAATACCGGGGCGTTCGGCGTCAATTTCGGCACGCCATTTGGCACGGGTAGCGGCGACTTCTGCTGCCGCCCAACTGGTTTGCTTGATGCCCTCCAACTGGTTCAGGCTCTCAGTTAAATGCGCGCTTGCGTCCGCCAAAATGCGGGTGTCGGCATTGTGACGGTCAGACAGGCTTTCGGCGTCCAGATCAATGCGCACCAACGGCGCGCTTTGGCCCAGATGATCGCGCCAGAGATCAACCTCGCTGAGCCGCGTCCCCACCGCGACGATGAGATCAGCAGAGGCAATCACAGCTTCACTGCCGCCCCGCGCCAGCGTCGCACCATAGTGCAGCGGGCTGCTATCAGGGATTACCCCCCGCCCGGCATAAGTTGTGAATGACGCTGCATTCAGGCGCAGGAAATGCGGCATCCAGCTTTCCACCCCATGCACAGCCCCTCCTCCGAAAATGAACAGAGGCCGCTTGGATGCATTCAGTCGATCAATCAAAGCGATCCGTTGTAGCGGTGCGGCTTCCATCCGGTAAGGCCATTCATCGGCGCGCGAGGTCGCGGGCGGGGCATTTGCTTCAAGCTGCGCAATCGGGACTTGGATGTGTTTCGGGGACGGCACGCCGGTGAAGAGCTCCGTCAATGCGCGGTCTATCAACTGATAACTTGCATCAGCCGATCGCGCTGTCACCGACCAATCGCAAACAGTGGCCGCAGCCCCCTCTTGATCCTTCATCTGGTGCAATTGACCGCGCTTGGCCTCGGTCTCATCCAGCACCGAAGATATCACCAGCATCGGCACGCTGTCCGAATAGGCCTGCCCCATCGGCGTCATGATGTTGCACAAACCCGGGCCGGAAATCACATAGGCCACCCCGACTTTGCCCGTCGCACGCGCATAGCCATCGGCCATGAAACCTGCACCTTGCTCGTGGCGGGCCAGCACATGGACGATCCCTGCTTCTTCGATGCCGCGGTACATCTCTTGGTTATGCACGCCGGGGATGCCAAAGATCGTATCCACCCCACGATTCTTCAGCATGTGCGAGATTTGTGCACCAAGGGGCCGTGTCGTCATCGTCAGGGTCTCCAGAATTTGATGGATAGGATCGTCAGTACGACCATGATTTCAAGGCGGCCAACGAACATGGCGATCGCCAATATCCATTTCGCGGTGTCGTTGATGTTGGCATAGTTGCCTGCCGGGCCGATTTCGAGCCCCAAGCCCGGCCCTATGTTTGCCAAAGCAGCAGCGGCCCCAGAGACCGAAGTGATGAAATCAAGCCCGGTAAGGCCCAGCAAGACGGCCACAGCACCGAGCGACAGGATAAACGCAACCAGAAACGCAATGACAGAGTTCAAAACATCTTCGCTGATAGGGCGTCCATCATAGCGCGGGGTGAAAACGCCGTGCGGCGAATGAATTTGACGGATCTGGCTTTTGATCGCGGCAAAAACCAATTGATAACGAAAGACTTTGACCGAACAAGATGTTGACCCCGCGCACCCCCCGATCAAACCAATCAGGAAGAACAGCACCACAGGAAACGCACCCCACGTCATGTAGTTTGCACTGGCATATCCGGTACCCGTCATAATCGAGGTGACATTAAAGAGCGCGTCACGAAACCCGCTCTCGGTCATGGTTCCACCGCGCCCCCAAAGCCAGGAAGTCATCAGCAACACGCAGAAGCTCACAATCATCAAGAAGACTTGGATTTGGCCGTCTTTAAACAGCGGCTGCGCTGTGCCTGCCATTAGTTGGACAAAGCGGACAAAGGGGAGTGCGGCCAAGATCATAAAGATCACGGCGACATAGTGCACACCTGCCCCAAAAGTAGCGAATGATGCATCATAATTTGCCATCCCACCGGTCGAGACTGTGGTCATCGCATGCACGATCGCATCGAATCCTACCATCCCCGTTGCCGAATAAGCTACGACACAGGCAATGGTCAGCCCGACATAAATAAACGAAATACTTGTCGCGATCTCACCTGCGCGGGGTAGGATTTTGCCGCTTGTATCAAAGCCTTCCGAGCGGAAGATCTGCATACCACCGACGCGCAATTCGGGCAAAAAAACCATTGCAACGACAATGATACCAACGCCACCCAGCCATTGCAGAATACCGCGCCACAGTTTGAGGCCGTCTGGCAGCACCTCTAGGTTGCCAAATGCTGTTGCTCCGGTCGTGGTCAGGCCCGACATGGCCTCGAAGAATGCATCGGTGAAATTTGCGCCGGTTGCGCCAAGCACAAAGGGGATTGCACCAAAGATCGGCAAGGTCAGCCAAACCAAAGACGTCAGCAAAAACGTTTGCCGCAGCGATAGACCTTGGGCCACACCGTTTGAACAGGCCAAAGCGATCAGCCCACCGGTAACAATTGTTATTACTGCGCTTTCGAAAAACACAAACCAATGCCCGTTGCCTGCCAGCAGATCAGCCGCCATCGGGCCGAGCATGGTAATTCCAAGCGACGCCACGAGCAGACCAATGACATATCCCACAGGGCGTAAATCAAGCATGGTGGCAGCGTTGTCCTGACCACTCGCCAGTGTCAAGAACACCAGACTGATATTGATGCCAACCTGTCGCTTGAAAGCCCAAGCAAACGCGTTAGCTCTGCGTCATGTTTGAACCAACTTACACTGCCGGCCTGAAGCGCCTGAACACCTTTGTCCCGCATGCCGGCCGCAACTATGCCAGTAAACGCAATTATGACGATTTAGCCCACGTATCGGCGCTGTCGCCATATATTCGCCACCGCATCATTGCCGAAGAAGACGTGCTAAAGGCAACGCTGGCTCGCCACAGCGCAAGTGCCGCTGAAAAATTTGTCCAAGAAGTCTATTGGCGGACCTATTGGAAGGGCTGGCTAGAATTGCGGCCCAGCGTTTGGGCCATGTATCGCACGGATCTGCAAGCCGCCCTCAACCGGGTGCAAACCGAAAGCGGGTTGCGGCAGGACTGGGAGGCCGCCTGTAAAGGCGACACCGGCATTGATTGCTTTGATCATTGGGCCAAGCAATTGGTCGAAACCGGATATCTGCACAATCACGCACGCATGTGGTTCGCCTCGATCTGGATTTTCACGCTACGGCTGCCATGGACGCTGGGCGCGGATTTTTTCATGCGGCATTTGCTGGACGGCGATCCGGCTTCGAATACGCTTTCATGGCGTTGGGTTGGCGGTTTGCAGACCGTTGGAAAAACTTATCTCGCACGGCCCGACAATATCGCCAAATACACCGAAGGTCGGTTCAACCCTACTGGACTTGCCACGTTCGCGGCACCGCTGGATGGTGTGCCACACCCTGCGCGCGCGCCGGCTCCTGTCTCAGATACCTTTGATCCGAACTTGCGCACAGGGCTACTGATAACAGAGGAAGACCTCGCGCCCGGCTGGTTGCTTGATCAGATCAAACCGGTGGCGACGGCGACATTGCAGGCAACGCAGCATCGCAGTCCACTTGCGGCAGGTTCGCTTGCAACCGAGTTTGTCAGTAACGCGCTGGCGGATTGCGCCTCACGCCTCAAAGATCGATTGGGCGAGGTGAGCCACGTTACGCCTTCGTCTCTGACGGATTGGGCCAAGTCGCATGGCATCGCCCAGATCGTTACATCCTATGTCCCATCCGGACCAACGCGTGATACTTTGCACGACGCATCATTGGTGCAAGTCATGCGTCCTTTTGATGCTGCGGCATGGCCACACGCAACACATGGGTTCTTTCGCTTCAAAGAAAAGATTCCACGTTTGTTAGGGCAGATTAGAGGGCTATCCACCATCTGAGGATGACTGCATCCGCGTTGGCGACGATCCGCAGATTTTTGGTTTTCTCACCGCACGATATTGTCATCAGACAGATTTCAGAGATATGCTAAACTGAACCGTTTACTATGGGGCGCGCAGTATGACGACACAACTACGTATCAACGGAAACACACATGATGTGGATCTTCCCGATAACGTCCCCTTGCTTTGGGTGCTCCGCGATGAGGTTGGCCTCACCGGCACCAAGTTTGGCTGCGGTGTTGCCGCCTGTGGTGCCTGTACCGTGCATATCGACGGTGAAGCTGTGCGGTCTTGCCAAGTCGCCCTTGCTGACGTTTGGGGTGACGTCACAACAATTGAAGGGCTGGGCACGCCCACCAGTATGGCCAAGATCCAACAAGCATGGGTCGACCACCAAGTCGCGCAGTGTGGCTACTGTCAATCGGGGCAGATCATGAATGCCGCCGCACTTCTGGCCGAAGTTCCACAACCTACAGATCAGGACATTGACGACGCGATGCAAGGCAATCTGTGTCGTTGCGGCACCTACCCGCGCATTAGGGCCGCAATCAAAGATGCCGCCCAGCGCATCGCGGATGAGGTTTAATCATGGGACGTGTTAGAACAATTGCCCGACGCACCTTTCTCATTGGCTCTGCCGCGATTGCCGGTGGTGCAGCCTTTGGCGTTTACCAGATCAACAAGGACGCCCCGAACCCATTGTTGGCCGGTGATGGTGAAGCGACGCTCAACCCTTTCGTGCTGATCAATCAAGATGGCGTGACGCTGATCGCGCCCCGCGCGGAAATGGGACAAGGTGTGCAAACAACACTGGCCGCACTGGCCGCAGAAGAACTGGACGTCGCATGGGAAGACATCACCGTGCTGCATGGTCCACCTGCGCAAGCCTATTACAACTCTGTATTCCTCGGGATGGCGGTGCCTGGTGCACACTATCGCGATACGCCGTTCAAACACGGCCTGCGCCAACAAGTTGGCAAAATTGGTAAGCTGCTTGACCTGCAGGCGACGGGCGGTTCCACCTCGATGAAGGACTACTACGAGCGGATGCGCCATGCCGGAGCGTCGGCCCGCGAAGCGCTGAAACTTGCAGCCGCAGAACGTCTTGGCGTTGATGTCAGCGTTCTGACCACCAAAGACAGCGCCGTCATTGCACCCGATGGCACGGCAATCGCCTATTCGGATCTGGCAGAGGCCGTGCGCGACATCACACCGCCTGACGTAAACCTGCGCGACAAATCCACATGGAAGTATCTGGGCAAACCGATGCCACGCGTTGACATGGTTGCTAAATCAACCGGCACTGCCAACTTCGGTACCGACATCCAGATGGATGGCATGAAGTTCGCCACCGTCCGCATGAGCCCGACGCGCAATGGCATGGTCAGCTTTGACGACAGTTTTGCCAAGGACATGGATGGGGTTGAGGCGATCATTGACCTGGGCACCGGCATAGCCGTGATTGCAAGCAATACGTGGCTTGCCATTCAAGCGGCCGAAGCCGTTGAAATCGAATGGGCGCCTGCTGTCTACCCAGCAGACAACGAAGGGCTGCGCGCCGCGATTGCTGCGTCTTTCGACGCTGAACCCAATAGCCTTGTACGGGATGATGGGGACGCGGATGCCGCCATAGTGGGCACAGAGATCACGGCAGAATACGATGTGCCGTGGCTGGCTCACACCACAATGGAGCCGATGAGCGCGACAGCACTATTTAGTGGTGACGCGTTGGAAATGTGGTGCGGCAACCAGTCTCCGACTGCAACGCGCGATGCCTGTGCAAAAGTGGTGGGTCTGGAACCCGAACAGGTGACACTTCACACCACACTCATGGGCGGTGGGTTTGGCCGTCGCGGCGAAGCTGATTTTTCGATTCAGGCTGCGCGTATTGCCGCCGCCATGCCCGGCACACCAATCCGCATGGCGTGGAGCCGCGAAGAAGACATCCGTAATGATTTTTTCCGCCCTGCCGCGATTGCGCGGTTCCGCGGTGTTGTGCAGGACGGCAAAGCAGTGTTGCTCGACGGAAAAGTCGCTGCGCCATCGGTGTTCCATAACTTGTCCTTGCGCCAAACCGGTGTCATCCCACCCGGCCCTGACGCGTCTCATGTCGAGGGTGCCGCAGACCAACCCTATGAAATCCCTAACTTTCGGATCGCGGGGCATTTGACCGATATGGACGTGCCATTGGGTTTCTGGCGCTCTGTCGGCGCGTCGATAAACGGCTTCATGTTCGACACATTCATTGATGAAATGGCGCATGCGGCTGGCGCAGACCCTTTGCAATTCCGGCTTGATATGGCGCGCGCCGAACATGCACCGTCAGCGGGCGTCATTGAAGCAGTGGCTGAAATGTCGGGTTGGACGGACGAAACACCCGCCAACATCGGACGCGGGATTGGCTTTACCTTTTCATTCGGCACGCCCGTTGCAGAAGTGGTTGAGGTCGAAGACACTGGAAACGGCATCAAAATCAATAAATGTTGGATCGCAGCTGATCTTGGCACTGTTTTGGACCCTAGCATCGTTGAGGCGCAGATGACCTCGGGTGCAATCTATGGTTTCTCTGCCGCGATGCAGGGTGAGATCACGTTCTTCGATGGCATGGCCGAGCAAAGCAATTTCTACGATTATGACGCAATGCGAATGCACACTGTGCCGGAATTCGAAGTACGCCTGCTTGAAACCAACCCCTTCATCGGCGGCGCAGGCGAACCCAGCACACCACCGTCAATGCCCGCTTTGGGCAATGCGCTGTTTGATTTGACCGGGACAAGGGCGCGGGAACTGCCGCTAATCAAAACGTTCGATCTGATCCTTTAGGCTAGCCAAGTCTTGTAGTCGCTCACCAACAAATGTGTTGGTGCGACGTCTTCATCGATATTGGCAAAGCGCCCGATGGGTTCGCGGAAGATGTTGTCGGTCTCGTCGTCGTTAACGGTCGAGACTTCGCCGATCAGCACATCACCGCCTTCGCCCCAAAAAGCATGCCAATCGCCGGGCATCAGGGTGACGCTTTCACCGGGTGCGAATTTCAACTTCTCGCCTGGCGCAAATTCGCGGCGCAGCCCGTCGCACATCACAACGCCGCCTGCGGTTTCGTCAAAGTTGCCATCAGCGTCCGAGCCGTAAAGCTCGATCACCATCGTCGCCCCGCCACGATTGATGATATCCTCGGCCTTGATCAGGTGCGTATGCATCGGAGACAGTTGATCTTGCTTTGAAATCAACAGCTTCTCGGCATAACACATGCCCCCGCCACGTTGCAGATCGGCCAAGCGGCCGTTGCGTAGGGTAAAGAGGAAAAGGCCCATTTCATCATAGCGCCCTGCCCCGTAATCCGTGATGTCCCAACCACACCGCGCCTCAATGACTGCGCGCGCCTGCTGGGCGCGATCTTGGAACTCTTGCGGTGTCCAATAGGCCCACGGGGGCAACACAAACCCGTATGAGCGGATCATATCATCCGCTTCGGCCATAATATCGTTGATCCGTGACCGTTTCATCCAGCTTTCCTTAATGCGCCTGCGCTCCATGCGCGACAGGCATCGCCAAAGGCCTCAAACAATGGGCGCGAGACAGGGTCTGCATCGGCGTTCCATTCAGGGTGCCATTGCACAGACAAGGTAAATCCGGGTGCGTCGGCCACATAGATCGCCTCGGGCGTGCCATCGGGTGCATGTCCGTCGATGACAATACGCGGGCCGGGTTCTTTGATGCCCTGCCCATGCAGCGTGTTGGTCATGACCTTGTGACTGCCAAACACACGGTGGAACGGACCGCCCTCTGTCAGCGTGACTTCATGGCGTAGCTCGAACTTCTCTTCCAGCGTCCCATCTGGTGGCATGCGGTGGTTGGTACGCCCCGGCAGATCACGAATTTCAGGGTACAGCGTGCCGCCCATTGCGACATTCACCTCCTGAAACCCAAGACATACACCCATAACGGGTTGGCCTGCGGCAACACATGCCCGGATCAATGGCAATGTCAGGCGATCACGGTTCCGCTCAAAGGTGCCATGCGCCTCTGTCACGTCTTCCCCATACTCTTCGGGATGCACATTTGGGCGACCACCGGGCAGAAAGAACCCGTCGCATGTCGCCATAAGGTCTTGAATGTTCAACAGATCCGGTTCGGCGGGCAAGATGATAGGCACCACGCCAGAAACCTCTGCCAAAGCCTGCACGTTCATCGCGCCCGCCGCCTGCACCAAGTACTGGTCGTTGATCAAATGTGAATTAGAAATAATGCCAACTACGGGGCGCGCCATACGTGATCCTCTCCGGTTTCACGTATTCCTAGCGCCGATCTTTGCCGTTTAAAAGACGTTCAAAGGCACATTTGCGTCAGCAAATTTGCACATGCTGCATTTATTAGCAGCATGTGCATGTTCTTACGCTTCGCCGAGCAATCCGGCCGCTTCGATCCCGGCCATGGCTGCAATGACGTCGTTGTCAGACGTATCCCCGGTCACGCCCACGGCGCCAATCACATTGCCACGCTTGTCGCGGACCAGCACGCCACCCGGTACCGGCACGACCTGCCCGCCATAAACGCCATTCACAGCAGCCATAAAATAGGCTTGGCTTTCGGCCCGTGCCATTTGCGCCGTGCCTGCCATGCCCAACATCACCGAGCCATAGGCCTTGCCATGTGCAATCCCGAAACGGCCCGGTGCCGCGCCATCTGCGCGTTCAAACGCCTTCACATGACCACCGGCATCAAGGATGACGACAGAGAGGGCTTTCAGACCCATCTCGTCCCCTTTGGCGAGCGCTTTGCGGATGATAGTACGTGCTTTGTTTGCCGAAATCTCAGCCATGGTGAAGTCTCCCGAATGGGTTAGTGGTTTCTTTGTGCTTTGAGTTCCAGACGGCGCTGGTGCAGGACCGGTTCAGTATAACCTGATGGTTGAACCCGCCCTTTGAAGACAAGATCACAAGCAGCCTGAAATGCGATTCCGCTGAATTCCGGTGCCATCGGACGGTAAGCGGGATCATTCGCATTCTGCCCGTCCACAACAGCCGCCATCTTGTGCATCGCCTCCATCACCTGCTCTTCGCTGACGACTTCGTGATGCAGCCAATTGGCCAACGCTTGGCTGGAGATACGACAAGTGGCGCGGTCTTCCATGAGGCCCACATTATTGATGTCGGGCACTTTGGAACAACCAACACCTTGGTCAATCCAGCGCACAACATATCCAAGGATACCTTGGGCGTTGTTTTCAACTTCCTTAATCTTCTGTGCGTCCGTCCAACGCTGATATTGCGCAAGTGGAATATCCAGAATGGAGGAGACATAAGCGCGTCGCCCGCCCTTCAACAACTTGGCCTGCACGGCCATCACATCCACCTTGTGGTAGTGCAGCGCATGCAAGGTAGCCGCCGTAGGGCTTGGCACCCATGCGCAATTCGCGCCTGATTGCGGGTGGCCTATTTTCTGTTCCAGCATTGCGGCCATCATATCGGGCATGGCCCACATACCTTTGCCAATCTGCGCTTTGCCAGAAAACCCACATTCCAGACCGATATCAACGTTCTGGTCCTCATAAGCGCCAATCCATTGTTTGCGCTTGATAAAATCCTTGCGACTAAATGGTCCCGCCTCCATAGAAGTGTGAATTTCATCGCCTGTGCGATCAAGGAAGCCTGTGTTGATGAAGGCAACGCGCGACTTGGCCGCGCGGATACATTCCTTGAGGTTCACTGTGGTGCGGCGTTCCTCATCCATGATGCCAATCTTGACCGTGTTACGCGGCAAGCCCAGCGCATCTTCAACCTTGCTGAAGATATCGTTGGTCAGCGCCACTTCGTCAGGACCATGCATTTTGGGTTTCACAACATAGACGGACCCAAGGGCAGAGTTGCCACCTTCGCGCTTAAGGTCATGCATAGCGATGAGCGTCGTGATCATCGCATCCATCAGCCCTTCAAACACCTCGTCGCCATTGGCATCAAGGATCGCTGGGTTCGTCATCAAGTGGCCTACGTTGCGGATCCACAACAAGGCACGGCCCTTGACGGTTAGGTCGCTGCCATCGGGGGCGGTGTAGGTCATGTCCTCGGCCAAACGACGGGTTAATGTCTTGCCACCCTTTTGGAACTCTGCTGTCAGGTTACCCTGCATCAGGCCCAGCCAATTGGTATAAGCCTCGACCTTGTCTTCGGCGTCAACACAGGCAACGCTGTCCTCGCAATCCATGATAGCTGACACAGCGCTTTCAAGGCGTACATCTGCCAAGAGCGCCTGATCACGGCTGCCAATGGGGTGCGCACGATCAAAGACCAGTTCCACATGAAGTCCATGATTGCGCAGCAAAATCGCGTCAGGTGCTTTCGGATTGCCGCGATAGCCCGCAAATTTTTCTGGCTGGCGCAACGGGTTATCATCGATCAGCAGCGCGCCATCGTGGACATAATAGCGGGACACGTCAGCGTGGCTTGTGCCTTCGATTGGAAAGGCTTCATCCAGGAAAACACGCGCACGTGCGACGACCCGCGAACCATGTCCGCGATCATAGCCGCCCTTGGGTGGCAATTCGCCCATCGCATCAGTGCCGTAGAAGGCATCATAGAGGCTTCCCCAACGGGCATTCGCTGCATTCAGCGCAAAACGGGCATTGGTGATAGGAACAACAAGCTGTGGGCCGGGGAGTGTCGCAATTTCCGGATCAACATTTGCCGTGTCGATCGCAAAGTCATCGCCCTCTGGGACCAAATACCCAATCTCGCGCAGGAACGCTTCATAGGCCGTCCGGTCCAGCGCCTGTCCGCGCCGTTCCACATGCCATGCATCAATCGTTGCTTGCAATTCATCGCGCTTGGCCAAAGCCGCGCGGTTGCGCGGTGTCATCTCGGCGACGAGGCCGGCAAAGCCTTTCCAGAACGTATCGCTGTCGATACCGGTCCCGTTCAATGCCTGCGTGTCGATAAAATCTGCAAGCTCTGTTGCGACCTTCATGCCCTGTTTTTCAATGCGGTCCGTCATGGCACACCCCTTGTTGGATTTTCTGCATACCGCGGCACACGAACCACGGCCTTGCAACCGAGTTAGTGCGAAAGTTTCCGATAGGCAACTCGGCGCGGGCAGTTTTGTTTAACTGTCCTGCGCAAGACGTAATTTGCGCTGAGATTTGCAGCGGTCAGAGCAATAGCGGACCTCATCCCAAACCTTGGCCCATTTCTTGCGCCATGCGAACGGCTTGCCACAAGTGGCACAGGTTTTTTGCGGCAGGTCAGCCTTGCGGCGCATCTTGGGCATGGTCAAACAGATATCCCGCTCCAGCAACATTTCAACGCAATTCGCAGTGGCACATCCCCACGCTGCGTCCTACCTTCGGCCCAAACCTGAAAGGACGCCTTGATGAAAGACGCAGCCCCGCAAACGATCTACTTGGCCGATTACACCCCGCCCGCCTATTTGGTGGACAGCGTACATCTGACGTTCAAGCTGGGGCCAACAGACACGCGGGTCATTTCGCGGATCGCCTTCCGGCCCAATCCAGAGGCCACCAATACGGATTTCTTCTTGCACGGTGATGATCTGGACCTGATCAGCGCCAAGATTGATGGCGAAACCATTCAACCTGATCTGGATGTAGATGGTCTGCGCTGCAAAGCCCCCAACGCCCCATTCATCTTTGAGGCAGAGGTCACTATCAGCCCAGCGACGAATACCGCTCTTGAAGGGCTTTATATGTCAAACGGCATGTATTGCACCCAATGCGAGGCCGAAGGGTTTCGCAAGATCACGTTTTACCCAGACCGCCCCGACGTCATGGCCGTGTTTACGGTGCGGATCGAGGGCGATCTGCCGGTGTTACTTTCCAACGGTAACCCGACCTCTGCGGGCGATGGCTGGGCCGAATGGCACGATCCATGGCCAAAACCAGCCTATCTATTCGCGCTGGTCGCGGGAGAGTTGGTTGCACATTCTGACACCTTCACCACCCGATCAGGTCGCCATATCGACCTGAACATCTGGGTTCGCCCCGGCGGGGACGAAGCCAAATGTGCCTTTGGCATGGACGCGCTGAAGAAGTCCATGAAATGGGACGAAGATGTCTATGGCCGCGAATACGATCTTGATCTGTTCAACATCGTCGCCGTCGATGATTTCAACGCAGGTGCGATGGAAAACAAAGGGCTGAACATCTTTAACGCCTCCGCTGTCCTTGCATCCCCCGAAACTGCGACTGATGCAGATTTCGAACGGATTGAAGCCATCATTGCGCATGAGTATTTTCACAATTGGACAGGTAACCGGATCACTTGCCGCGATTGGTTCCAGCTTTGTCTGAAAGAAGGTCTGACCGTGTTTCGCGATCAGCAGTTTACAGGTGACATGCGCAGTCACGCCGTTAAGCGGATCGACGATGCAATGGTTCTGCGCGCCTATCAATTCCGCGAGGACAATGGGCCGCTTGCGCACCCTGTCCGGCCCGCCAGTTTTGTCGAGATCAACAATTTCTACACCGCAACAGTTTATGAGAAAGGCGCCGAGGTCATCGGCATGCTAAAACTTCTTGTGGGGGACGAAGCCTATGCTAATGCGCTCGATCTCTATTTCGAACGCCATGACGGTGATGCTGCCACGATCGAGGATTGGTTGCAGGTGTTTCAGGACACAACCGGACGGGACCTGTCGCAGTTTGCAAAATGGTACAGTCAGGCTGGCACACCCCGCCTGACTGTCAGCGATGAATTTGTTGGTGGCACGTACCACCTTCACCTGCGCCAAGAGACGCCAACCACCCCCGATCAGGATACCAAAGACCCGCTTTTGCTGCCCGTCGCTGTGGGTCTGCTCAACGAAAATGGTGCCGAGGTTTTACCGACAACAGTGTTGGAAGTGACGGATGCTGCGCAGACCTTCACCTTTGAGGGGCTGGCCAACAAACCCATTCCGTCAATCCTGCGCAACTTCTCTGCCCCCGTGATCGTGACCCATGACAAGACGATGGCCGAGCGCGCGTTCCTTTTGGCTCATGACACTGATCCGTTCAATAGATGGGACGCAGGTCGAACCCTCGCGCAGGATGTACTCGTGCGCATGGTTGTTGAAGACGTAACGCCGGATACCGCGTTCTTGGATGGGCTCGCGGCCGCTTTGCGTGATGACACGCTTGATCCGGCGTTCCGCGCGTTGGTTCTGCGACTGCCCAGCGAAGAAGATTCCGCACAGGCCCTTTTTGATGTTGGCCACACGCCCCATCCAACGGTCATCAATCAGGCGCATGAAACGCTGAAACTGCATATCGCCCAATATTTGCAGGATACGCTGACGCGCGTTTACGCTGATATGATCGTGACAGGCCCCTACACGCCAGATGCCGCACCCGCGGGTAGACGGGCGCTTGGTAATGCGGTGCTGGGACTGATGAGCAAGCTTGATGGCGGCAAGCAAGCCTCCCAACAGTTCAACGACGCCGATAATATGACCCAACAATTGGGCGCCTTACGCGCTTTGTTGCAGATCGCAAAAGGCGCAGATGCATTGGCGACCTTTGAGACCCAATGGCAACATGATCGGTTGGTGATGGACAAATGGTTTGCGCTGCAAGTCAGCTTGGCCCCGCCAGACGCCGCCGCAGCAACTGCCCGACGACTCACAAATCACAGCGCCTTTGACATTAAAAACCCGAACCGGTTCCGTTCGGTCTTTGGCGGATTGAAAACAAATACAGCGGGATTCCATCATGCCTCTGGCGCCGCGTATGATCTTTTGGCTGATTGGCTGATTAAGCTTGACCCCCTCAACCCACAAACCGCGGCACGCATGACGATGTCTTATGACACGTGGAGCCGCTATGATGCTGATCGCCAAGGCAAAATGCGCGCAGCGCTCACGCGGATCGCGCATACATCGGGCCTATCGCGTGATACGTCCGAGATGGTGACACGCATTTTGGGCTAATTCTTGCCGAAACGGCACAGCAATTGATGCAAGCTTTTGCCGTTATAATGCTGTCACAAGATTGTCGTGGAACCGTTACGATAGGCTGCGCATTCATAGGTTATGGAATATCGCATTGATCCGCTGATCGCTGAACGCGCGCCGTGGCTTTATAGCAATCGCCCAGGAACACACATCGCGCGGCGCTGCCTGCACCGCCTTCTGGGTTACGACACAACGGTCGACATCGCCTCGTCCTTGGAACGTGCACCTGCCGACCAAATCATGCAAGAGATGGCGCAAAGGCTGGCCAAAACAGTGACGACCACTGGATTGGGCCATATTCCCGCCCATGGCCCTGCCCTTATTGTCGCCAACCACCCAACGGGCATTGCGGATGGCATTATTCTCAATGGCCTGATCGCGGCTGTGCGCCCCGATGCTTACTTCTTTGCCAATCGCGATATCCTGCGTGTCTTTCCTCAGATGGAAACGATGATCGCCCCCGTTGAATGGCGTGCAAAGCAGCGAAGCCATGCCAAGACGCGTGAGACTATGGCGTATGTTCGAATGGCGACGGATAGCGGAAGGCTTGGTGTGATTTTTCCATCGGGCAGATTGGCCAAACGTCGCGGCTTGCGTCTGCATGAGCGGCCTTGGATGGCGTCTGCTGCAATGCTGGCGCGTAAATTCGATCTGCCGGTGATCCCAGTGAACATCCAAGCGCGAAATTCTGCGCTGTTCTATCTCTTCGACCTGATCCACCCGACATTGCGCGACATCACCCTTTTCCACGAGACGCTGAACAAGGCACGCCAGCCGTTCCGCGTCACGATAGGAGAGCCGATTACAGCCGCCTCTATCCCGCGAAACGCGGCAG
>Ga0209198_1001916_pt1 | contig 14989 bp, 8 predicted proteins | sample COGITO_mtgs_1105_2_FD_184804 | JGI IMG/M metagenome (GOLD analysis project Ga0209198, IMG submission 184804) | Pelagic marine microbial communities from North Sea - COGITO_mtgs_110519 (SPAdes) (version 2) | ecosystem: Environmental > Aquatic > Marine > Epipelagic ...
TGTAGACCAAAACCCTTGTGAAGGTTTGGCTAACGTACACTTTATAGGTCGCCGACCTTACGACGAACTGCCCAACTATGCTGCGCTATTTGATGTAACGCTTATGCCGTACAAGCCCGAGCATAGAATGAATATTAATTGTAACCCGCTAAAACTGCGAGAATATTTATCGACAGGCTTACCGGTTGTCTCTGCTCGCATACCTCAGGCCGAGCAATATACCGATGTTATACAAATAGAAGATAGCCCGAAAGGGTTTATTAACGCCATTGAAAAAGCGATTAATGAAGACAAAAGTCTCCATATTAAAAATCGACTAGACAGAGTAAAGGAATATACCTGGGATGCTCGAGTAGAAAAAGTTATCTCACTAGTACAGGACAGTATTGAACAATCGAGACAACGTAAAGACAGTAGATTCACACAAGCTTAGGGAAATTAGAGTAAATGAAAACAGCATTTATTGGCTGTGGGCATATTGCCCACGTACATGCACGCTTTCTAAAAAAAATCGGCCGTCGTTTTGATATCGTTTGTGATTTGTCACAAACTCGCGCCCAAGCATTTGCCCAGCAATATGACAATCCGATTATTGTTAATGACGTTGCCGAAATGCTAGTAGAGCATAAGCCCGATGTCGTACATATTCTGGTTCCGCCACAATTTCATTACGCCTTAGCCAAACAGTGTCTTGAAGGCGGCTGTCATGTATTTGTAGAAAAACCTATCTGCGAAACCACTGAGCAGTTTGACGACTTAATAGCTATTGCGAATAGGCAGCAGAAGCTGATTAGCGTTGACCATACGCGCGTTTACAACCCCATGCTTATTAAGACCAGAGATCTGCTTGCCGGCAATCGCTATGGCGATATCATTAGTATGCTTTATGAATATGATGACCCAAGCGTGCAGCGCACAGACAGCGTACGTAATCCTATTCGCTATATCAAAGGTTCACCTCCTTGGTTTAGCAGCCTGCGTGGTGGCGTAACAACCGACCTACTGCCCCACCCGCTATCGGTTTTATTATCACTGTGTCCGAAGCTGCAATTACGTGATGTATGGGGTAAGGCAAGCAATGGCACCATTAGTGAGCTAACAGCCTCTCTGAATGATGACAATGCCAGCGCGATTATTCGTATCTCTTTACAGACTAAGCCATTAAAAAATCGACTAACGATTTACTGTGAGCGCGGTACGATTCAAGTGGATTTAAGAAACCTCTATAGCGTGTATTTACCCGATAGAGGTTTACCCAATATTATTGCTCGTGTTGTAGATACGTTTAGCAGCACCTTTCAAACGCAATTTAAGTTTGTTATCAATATGGTTTTGCTGATTATTGGCAAAACGCATATGTACGATGGTCTAGATAAAATTTTAGAGCAGTTTTATAAGCAGGTAGAATCCAACAACCTAGAACCCCTTGCGCATATTAATGCTGGCCCTGTGGTTAACATGGCAGAAGAGATTATTACTACCCTCGTTCCTGATAATCAAACCCAGCAAGCCATTAACAGCGAGCTTCATAAAGAGTTTCAAGCACGCCTAGAGCAAAGTGCGACAACCTTGGTAACAGGCGGTACCGGTTTTATCGGCGGCCAACTGGTTAACGATTTAGTAGCCGATGGACAAAAGCCTAGAGTGCTATGTCGCTCCATTAGTTCGGTTGTCGACCTGCCTGAAAGCAGCGCTATTCATTTAGGTGATTTACGCTCTAAGACGGCCTTAGCAGAAGCTATGCAAGGCATCGAAACGGTTTACCATTGCGCAGCAGCCATGACAGGTGATTGGACTGAGTTTTATAGCTCGACCGTAGAAGCCACAGAGAACTTATTAGCCGCGGCTAGCCAAGCGAAAGTTAAGCGACTTATTTATGTAAGCTCTTTGGGTATATTGGACTATCACCAGTTAAAGAATGGCGATACCATCGACGAAAACTCACCGATGGAAGCAGAAGCAGACCGCAGAGGGTTTTATTCTAAGGCCAAGAAAGAAGCGGAGTTACTTGTATCTCAGTTCAAAGCGAGTCATCCCGAATGCGAAACGATTATAGTGCGCCCTGGTTTAGTGTATGGGAAAGCCAGCAATAACAACCTGAGCAATACTGGCGTATCACTTGGAAGGCTATTGCTTGTCTACGGACTGGGTGAGCGCGAGCTAGGGCTTAATTATGTAAAGAACCTTTCAAGAGCATTAGTTAAGTTTGGCATGACCGACTATCACATGGCCGATAGTGTCGTTAACGTTGTCGATGCCGAGCAACCCACTGTTAAAGAATACATTCGTAAACATAATGCAATAGCGCCTAAAAAAGTTATCGCTATTTATGTGCCTATATTTATTTGGAAAATGGCGTTTAAGACCGTCGATATAGCATTAAATGCTATTCGTAAAAAAAATCCAGACTTTAGTTATCGATTTAATTCGAATGCGAAAACACTTAGTTATGAAAATAAGGTTTTTGGTAAGCAGTTTGCAGTAGAGAAATATTACACTTTTTTAGAAGCTATGGAAGAAACTCTTAAGTAATCTAGGGATCACAGTTAAAATTTCGAAGTAACAAACAGAGCGGAAATTTTTATAAGTAATAAAAAATAATTAGTTAATCCTAATACTTACGAATATTAGTTGATGGGAATGAGTGAAAAAATGTCCACAGAAGAATCGATAAAAGGCCTAGTCAGCGCGATCATACCAACTTATAACTATGGGAAGTATGTGAGTGAAGCCATTGACAGCATTCTTGAGCAAAGCTATGGGCCTATTGAAATCATTGTTGTAAATGATGGGTCAACCGACAATACGGCTGATATGTTGAAAGCCTACGGTGATAAGATTCACTATATCACTACGAAAAATTTCGGTATCTCAGCCGCACGTAATACTGGAATCAAAGCTGCCAAAGGTGAGTTTATAGCTTTTCTTGACGCCGACGACAAATGGAAATCCAACAAAATTGGGATGCAAGTTAAGTTAGCCTATAAGACCGGCCATCCCATTATTCTTTGCACTAAGGCAGAGGCCGATAAGGCTTATAACGATCTCGATTTTGATAATTGTTTCTTTCATCCTTCTGGACTCGGATCAAACGCTCTTATCAAACGTGATAAATTATTAGAAGCTGGGGATTTCGATGAAAAACTAAATGGCGCAGAAGATAGAGAGATGATGCTTAGGCTTACAAGAAATGGTAGTAAGGCTGGGTTCCTGCATGGTAATTATTCTTTTTTACGCGTCCATGATTTAAATATGAGTCACAATCCGGGCATCGAAGAAAACTATAAAATGACATTAGATAAAGTTTTCTCTTGGGATGAAATGACAGGTAGATACCCACTGAAAGCACGGGCAAAAAGTTATATGTGGTTTGATAGCATTTATAATTACTATGCCGACGACCAGCCTTGGATGGCGCTAAAACGCTGCTTGCAGTCAATATTATACTGGCCTATCCCTGTTGGTCGCTACTATCCCCGACCAGGTATGCGGCGTACTAAGTTATTAATACTAATTATATTATCTATACTTGGCTTTAAAAAACCCGATCGAGCTACCAACTAACAGTTATTTTAAATATAAACTTTAATATAGTAGATTAATATAAGCTCTTAACTCTTCCTTACCGGTAGCATTGATTTCAACAGCTTAAGCTCATCAATAGTAATTAATCTTAATATTAAAACACAGGAGGCATAGACAGCAACCGCCGCAACAAATGCAGCAATAAGATTTATCGTTTTCAGATACATAACCACTAAAAACATCAAACCCACTGATAGAAATATTCGCATTATAAAAAAGTTTGGAAAAACTTTTTTTGTTAAATATTTCCTGAGCATAAAATAAATTAATAACAGACCAAGAAGACTATTAAACACCACAGCGAATGCAACACCATTCGCACCATAGTTAATTGCCAGATAAAAACACATTAAAATAAATATTGGCGTTGTGATAATCGCAACCATCGCGTTAGCACGCTCACGATGAATTGCACTCAAAGTCCATCCAAATACGCTTCGAATAAACATAAAGAATAAACCCCAAACAAGGATGCTTAAAATAACTGCTGAATCGCTATATTGCGGACCATATATTAAAGCGATGATTTCAGTTGAAAGCGCTGTAGCCCCTACAGCTATTGGCAGGCCACATAGTACGACATAGCGACTAAAATTTCTAAACAGCGCTACTGCCTCATCTATTTTAGATTCCTTATACAATACTGAAATAGCTGGAAAAATAGACGCACCTATACCTTCCGGAATCACTAATAGCTTATCAGTGAGATTGGTAGCCGCACCATACATTGCTACACTGGCATTGCCTCCATACTTAGATAACAACAACACCCCCAAACGTCCATTAATGGTGTTTAATATCATCGGAATAAAAAAAGCAAATCCTCTTTTAAGCTGTGAACCATAAAGCTGCAAGTTAATGCCTAGCTTAGGTAATTCAAAGTGCTTCCACTGATAATAAAAACACATGATTATAGTCACTACATTCCCTAATACATAAACCATTACCAGCTCGGTTAAACCAAAACCCATTAACATAACCACAACAGTTAAGCTCAAAATAAATATTCCTGACGCCATTTGTGAAATAGCCACATAGCGCATACGCTCAAAAGCCTGAAATGAATCATGAAACGTAGTGAATATTGATTCAAGAAGTAGAGTTATAGATGCCATAAGTGTAAATAAGAAAATATCGGAAGAATAATTAAATACCCGTAAACCTACATAAACCAAAGCTATCGCCAATACACCTAATAATGTTCGTAGGACTAATATTTGACCAAGGTATTCAGGCGCGGCTGATTTATCTTCAGCAATTGTTCTGACAGTTAACGCTCTTAATCCCAAATTTATCATCGGCCTAAACATTAAGGTAAATGCAAAGGCAAATACAAACACACCATAATCGTTAGGCCCTAATTTTCGAGCTACCAAACCCACAACAAATAATGAGGCAAGACTCATTATCAAGGGTTGGGCAATTAACCAAATAGAATTTTTTGCTACTTTAGATGCGGTATTATTCATAAAATTATTATCTAACTACGCCAGGCAACTATTATTTAAACGATATCAATCTAGACGTAAGAAAAATAGACTCCAGAAAATGAAAAAACACTGCTTAGAATCATCTTTTTTCGCTAACCAGCTTCTCGCTTATTATGTTTAAGAATATGAGACTATTATAAGCTGCCCTTGTTCCTTAGATTATGAAAAGCAGTAAATGAGAGAAATGAAAAAGGGTAAACGACAAGCGAAATTACTGTATTAAGCCTATCGTTTACTTTTGAAGGATCGTTAGTTAATTGTTGCTGCAGTACAACAGTTTTGGAATGTGAAAGTCATCATACTTTGTCCCTGTAACTTTAAAGACAATGTACTCACATCATTTTGTACCGACACAGTCGCTGATTCAACCAAACCTTCTGTATCAATTACATTCAAGAAGGTTTCTGTTTGATTTGATGAGCTAATATCCATTCGATAACCTGTTGTAAGCGTATCTGAACTATCAGTATAACTTGCTTGAAAACGTGAATCACCATTCCAATCATGAATACTTGCCGTTGCATTAGCTGGCAATAAGGTTCTCACAGTCATATCTGCCTGAGGCCCAGCCACTGTTGCCTGACTACCGGACACTGAAGGTCTATAAGGACTATTTAGCTGCCAAGTTTTTGTAATTCCTGCTGTCGTCACCGTGTAATCAAAGACTACTGTGACACCTGGACGAATAAAGATAATTTCACGCCAATAAGTATTAATATTAGCGCTCTCATACAATGGAGCCAAGTCCATAGCGACATGCGTGAACAGATCATTATCCTCTATCTTTACGATAGTCGGCCGTATCCCCGGTTCTTGCTCATTAGTTTGATCATTATAGCCAGTCCAAGGCTGATCAATAACTGAGTTGCCAGAGTTAAAGCGCACCAAATTATAAAACTCTGTCGATGCGTTAAGTCCATTAAGAGAATTAATGTTTTGCGTATAGGCTAACCAATCACCTTTATATATCTGGAATGATCCCTTATCCATATGATCATGTGATTCAACACGTGGACCGAAACTCATAGCTAAATATGTTGAATCACTGGCCCAAGAATCACGCTTAAATAAATGACCAGCCGCCTCGGCGTAATAATAATTAGGCAATTGATCAATCGTAGAAGCAGGTGCAGATATATCCTCATAGAGGAAATCATATACATACATGAATGTATAACGCATTTCAGGCTTACTACTCTTATTCAATAAATCTTTAGATATCTCAGCCATTTGCGTGCCACGATTTAATTCAGCAGCCACTAATAAATAATGACGGTTGTAATCAAAAAACATACCTGTGGATTCGCGCGCATGGTCACCAAGGAATGTTACATAATCCAAGGTCGGTACAACTGAATGCATCCCATACTGCAATGAATCAGAAGTATGCTGCGTCAAATCATGGATTTTCTCGCCCGTAGACTGCTCCCACCAATCATAGAGGATAAACAGCGTTCGCATAGCATCACCATAACTCGTTCCTTCTGGAGATCCTCCACCTGAAAACTCACTAAATGCTGGCACGATCAAATTCTGAATCGAATTTTGACGAAATCTATCCATCCAACGCTGCGCATCAGTAGGCGATGTTTCACGCTGCACCAAACCAGTCAACATCGTGGCCTCAAGAAATGAGTAATGATAATTATTTAATGGGTTATCAACAGACCAGCCCGTCCAAGGATGAGACCGCCCACCCCAAGTCGCATTACTATGATCCCAAACATTGGCTACAGCTTGATTAGCATAGGCCATCCATCGCTGCCCCTGACTTGTTGTCACAAATTCACGACACCAGTCGTAAACTCTAGCTAACTCGCCAATATGTTCTCCAATATATAAGTAGCTATCAAAGGCAACTCGTGGTGCTCCGCCATTAGCAATCATCTGTTCTTCTGATTGCACAAACTCTTCAATTTCATGAACAGCAAAATCACAATAACGTCGATCCTCTGTTATGGGGTAAAGCATCGCAACGCTCCACGCAGGGAATGCATACTGATTTGCACCATTTGCTTCCGCATTAGCTGCATTTAGAAAACGAACCGCAGGCGCTTCTTGACGTTCAAGCTTACCCTTTAGCTTTTCAATCATTGCCGAGTTAAGGAATACTAGACTGCCTGGAATTGCCGCTGGTCGAGTAGTTGTACCACCGCCAGTTGATCCGCTAGTATCACCTCCTCCCGTCGACCCACCAGTATCAACTTCTCCAGTTGAACCACTTGTATCGTCGCCACCCGTTGAACCTCCGCTTCCACTACCATCAATTGGACCCACCATATCATCGCCGCTCGAACTATTATCGACAACATTGGAACCAGTAATAACCTCTACAGCCCCGACATCGATAGAACCGCCATTAGGACGAAACGAACCTCGATAATCGAAACTGCTAACAGTAACACCACTATAGCTTTCACGGCCCGTATTTAACGCAGCACTCGTACCTGCAAGTTCAAAATTACGATTATCGAAATCAAGGAATAAACCACTGGGGCCACTTCTTCCAATATTAGAGGTAGAATCAATTTGATTGGCGCCGACTTCGTCAGCAAAGGTATTGCTACTTACAGCAATATTATTAAATAACTTATTATCTCGTGCATCATCCGTAATACGCACAGCGGCAATATTGGGTTCGTAAATAGTATTGTTATAAACAGCATTATTATTTGAGGGCTGGTTACAGTTTGGCTGATTGGTCAGATGTATACCGCCTGCACCACCTCGTTGACCGTTATCATAAATAATATTATTTCGGACAATTGAATCAGCAAATGAAATAAGGCTTAGCCCTTTCCAGCCATTATCATAAACTCGATTACCTTCAATAATGGAGTCAGTAATCACACCATCACCGCCTACCTCGCAATCACCATTTACCTGAATACCATTCTGATGATTACCATATACAACATTGCCTTTAATAATGGCATTGTCGTTTGCTACACGACTATTCGAAACATAAATACCGTGTTGCTCACTCGAATCAAAAGTACGGTTATTAAGAATTTCTAGATGAGTGGCAAAGCCAGTCAAAATTCCCCATATTTGATTAGGGCCAATATCATTGTTACGAATAGAAATATAGTCAGCATCAATAATGGCTATACCTGCTCGACTAGCGTTACGAATTTCAAACCCATCAACCACAAAATGCGAAACACCATTAAGCTCTATAATATCTCTGTTGCCACTCAAGCCTCTATCGAGAATGACACTGGTGCCATTCGCTTTTAACGTTATCGGGCTTCCCTCTTCACCTGAATAATTGAAGTTTCTAAAACCTTCATATGTTCCATTGGCTACCAAAATAGTATCACCGGGACTCACCTGACTAATGGCATGATTCAATGTGCGCCAAGGACTATTAAAACCACCAGCAGCTTCATTATTGCCCGAGGTAGATACATAGTAAGTATTTTCCTGCGCTTCCTCACAAACGCCAACACCAATACCAAAACATGGAACTGGGTTGGGGGGTCGTTGTTGAGAAAAACTAACGACACTCGCTCCTAAAGCGATGGTGATAAATACTAATTTTTGGAATTTAGTCTTAAGCTTGAACATGTGAATAAGCCTTCAAATCGTTGATGAATCGAGAGGGATAATTACCTGAACACTATATACATTATCATCACCGGTTTTAAATGGACTCGGCATTTACAACGAGAGAGAGAATAAACCTATATAATTTGTGAACCGAATCACAGGCATTTATCAGACCCTCTATCTATTAGATATCTTTTAAATAGCGCTTAAATAGTTCTTAGATAGAGCTTAAATAGCCCTTAGATAATTATTAGCCTATTTCTATTATTCAAAATATTTTAAGAGGTGGGCTTTTGATTCCAATGACGATATTTAGTTCTAAAAACCACCTTATTTAAATACAAAGGGTTAGGGTGAAATTTGTACAGCGAGTTAAAAGCAAACGTTTCAACCCGACATAACCTCAATCAAGAACCTTTCTTTTAGCCAATAATAACCATCTAGGGAGTATTATTTTTAACAATACTTTTAACTGTTGAAACCTAACCCACCAGCCCCTTAAACTCTTCAGTAAAAATTTAAATGACATTAATTTATCCACTTCCACCATCGAATTCGCCGCACTCAATTGAAGCTCGGCTAAAAAAAGAGAATGCCGTTTTGGGTTAGAGGTAATAGCTGCCTCATTTTGCTGAACAATTTCAGCATATACTCGCAGCACATTAAGGGGCTTTAGAGGGTGGCTTGAGACTGAAGATAATTGTGTATCCGATATGCGGTAATCAATCAACTCACTGTCTATGTAACCAAACCTGCCTAGCTTTGCGAGTCGGGTTAAATAAAGCCAATCAACCGATGATGAAATATCTTCATTCAAAGTACCCACCAATGGTAGAAGTTCTGATCGAAACATAACTGTTGGTGGATGAATAAAATTTCCAAACACTAATTCAGACAAAATATTATCGCTGTATATTCGAAAGGTTTTATTATTAATAGTTAAATCATCTAATTGATTAAAAAAAGCGTGTTTGCAATCTGTATCTTTAAGCTGCGAATAATAATTAGAACTATAGAATGGAAAACGCTCACCATGCTGATTAAAAGCCGAAAAGTCGCTACAGGCAAGCACCAAGGAAGGAAGCGCTTCAAGAACCGCGACCTGAATAGAGATACGGTGCTTATAGGCAATATCATCAGCATCAAGCCATGCTATGTAATTACCCGTTGCATGTTGGTGGCCTAAGTTCCTTGCACTACCTATACCGCCTTGCTTCTTATTGACAACCGTCACTCGATCCAAATACGGGGCGAGTATCTGTGCAGTTGCATCTGTCGAACCATCGTTGATAACGATGATCTCAATATTCTTATAATCCTGAGCCAGTACACTCTCAATTGCAGATGCAATATATGACGCAGCATTATAAGCGGGTATCAATACACTTACTTTTTTACAGTCGTTCATATACCTCCTTATAACCCTGCTGCTTATTGATAGATATTTATTTACAAATGCTACATTAATTAAAAAATCAGATGCAAATCTATACACGATCACCAAGCAATGATTTTTTTATTTTCTGCATCCACTTAGCAGGGCTTTTGTTTTTATTTTGCTTTCTATTCTTTAATAGCACTATTTTTTTATCTACCCTATTTGCTAGCTGTTCTAGCGAACAACTAAACATATCAGCTGCCGATATCGAAATATTAAAGTGAGACTCAACCTCATGTATCACAAGAGTCGCTAGTAAAGAGTGGCCGCCAATATCATAAAAGTGATCACTTAAACTTATTTCTTTAACACCCAGTTGCTTTGACCAGATGGCAGCAATATTTTTTTGGGTTTGTGTTTCTGGAGCATAGAATTGATCAGCATTGCTTATATCATCTATGGGGTCAGGTAGGCGTTTGCGATCAACCTTACCATTGGGGGTTAGCGGAAGATCTTCAATCTCAACTAATAATTGCGGAATCATATATTCTGGCAGAAAAACACGCAGGTACTTTCTTACCTCTTGATTCGACACCAGCTGCCCTGTTTCGAATAATAGGTAAGCCACTAATCGCTGATCCATAGTGCTTATTTCTTTAACAACCACAACGGCTTGAGAAATCAGTGGATGAGCCATTAGTACTGACTCTATTTCACCTAACTCTATTCTAAAACCACGTATTTTTACTTGCTCATCAAGACGGCAATAATAAGTAAAATCGCCCGCTGGGTTTTCTTTCACTAGATCGCCAGTACGGTATAACAGCCCATCGGTTAATGGACTCTCAATAAAACGCTCTGCGGTTAAATCTGAACGATTAAGATAGCCTTTTGCCAGACCCGCTCCGCCAATATACAACTCACCTTCTTCACCTACTGGCACTAATTGAGTGTTTTTATCGAGTACCCAAAATGTTGTTGCTGCTATTGGCTTACCAATTAATATTGGCCCGCCCTCTTTGGGCAGCCGATAACAACTTGACCATACCGTTGTTTCTGTTGGGCCGTACATATTCCATACTTCGCCACAACAATCTGTCAGTTTGATCGCCAAATCCGCAGGAAAAGCCTCACCACCACATAGCGCTTTGAAATTTTGGCCACCTTTAAAGCCACCCGCTAATAGATTACGCCAAGCGCTCGGTGTGGCTTGAACAACATTAATATCATATTGCGCAATAAGTTTTGCTAACAACACACCATCTACCGATTCTTCTTGGCTGGCGACAACCACAGTACCGCCACAAAGAAGTGGTAAATAGAGCTCTAACACGGCAATATCAAATGATAATGTCGTTAAGGCCAACATTCGATCATTGTCTGTGAACCCCGGCTGCTTAGCCATTGATAATAAAAATTTGCACACTGCCCCATGTTGTATCTGCACCCCTTTTGGCTTGCCGGTTGAACCTGAAGTGAAAATAACATAGGCCAAATCATCAGCAGTAGCGAGTGATGTAAACGTACTAGGCATTAACGCAGTTTCATTGCTCTGAGTATCTAGGCAATATTTTTTGCCATTAAAAAAATCTATATCGTCAGTGACTTCCGAAGTCATCAGCAATAAGGCTATGCCCGCCGTTTCTGCCATATAACTTAAGCGTTCAGCCGGGTAAGCGGGATCCATAGGAACGTAGGCAGCACCCACTTTAAGAATCGCTAATAAACCTGTCAGCATATGTTCACTACGCTTCATACAAAGGCCAATTAACTGGCCTTTCACAACCCCTAGCTGAATAAGCTTATTAGCCAACTGATTCGATCGTAAATCTAATGATGCATAAGTTAATGATGTTCCGGATGAAAAATAAGCGGCTATACGATCACCATTTTGGCTCGCATGCTTTAACAGTAATGCAGGCAATGATGAAGAGATATCATCCTGATTTTTATTACCAGAATCAACTTTCAACTTTTTATCTACTCTTTTCAATTCTGAATCTAGTAGCATTTTTTTTACTCATTTTCTTACTTATGAATTTTCTCTATTTTATTAATTACATCAACCAACCACTGTGTAATCGTTTTAACGACTAATGCTTGATGAGATGGATGTGTCATTATATGCGCGGCAGTATTAAAATAATGTAAGTCCAAGTTCTGTCCAAAATCTATATCACTAAAACTATCTCTATATTGCTGCGGATAGGAATAACTATTTTCACCTTTAGTAAAAATAATATTAAAAAAAAGACCACGTTCAACAAGAGACTTAAGCCCAGAGCTCACTTCAGATTGAGGCGGAAACTCACGAATATAGGAGACAGCCTCTAGATATTGATTGGCCTCTTCGTCAGCCGACTTATCGCTCATTATTTTTTCTGGCAGTATTTTTTTAACCATACGCCAACAAAAATTAATCCAGCGTTTTAATTCAAAAAACTTAGGTCGATAAAAATGATAATAAAATTTTGGCGTTTTGTAGCAATAAGCATCAATTTGTGAATAAGCCACCACTCGCTTATCTACCAAAGCAGTTTCATAAGCGGCATCAGCACCGGAGCATAAACCATATAAAATAAACTGTTTAATCCCCCGTTTTTTTTGCAGGTAGTCCATCACCTCTGCCGCTTCAAGAGGTGCTGTTTCAGAAAAAGATTCAACACCGCGTCGCGAACTACTATCACCAATACCAGAAAAATCAAAGCGAACAGACAGCACCCCTTTATCGGCAAACGAACGTGCAAGGCTCACCGACAGGCGACAACTACCGATATGATGCATAACTCCTGAATTAAAGATCAATACCGCCGGGCGATTGCTGTTAATTTTTTCTGGCTCGCAGACAACACCAATTAAGGGTGCTGGTCGGCCAACCCGAATAACTCTCTCCTTCATTGATAAAACCTTTTGTTTATCTTGATTTTGATTTTCATCGTTTAATTTCGTTTTTTCTTTTATTTCAAACTGTTCACAATGCCTTGTATAATTGGCTGAGGTAATAAAATACCGCCGTATTTATCAATGTAATTCCAATCATGTGGCGCTTCGATAAAATAGCTTTCAAAATTTTCACAAGCATTCATCGCTTGAATTAATGCTTGTGACTCATCACTTTTGTGAGAAATAATATGACGAATTTTGTTAATGGCTGACAAGTCAATATTGGCAATATTCATTTCATTCAATTTTTTTTGATTCTGATTATTCAGTGCAAAGCCATTAAAGTGAATTACCCCTGAATCTTCCTGATAATTACTATTCAGTACTCCGTTATCATTCACTGCGTATTTATCGCTTAACTCATCCCGCAATTCATTTATGTATTGATCACCAGAGCCAATGGCATCCCAAAAATTAAGACTCTCAATATCCTCACGCTCTGCACAAGCAGCCGCAGCTAACAAACCACCTAAGCGCAAACCGATAACATGAACGCTTTGCACCGCAGAAATATCCTTAAGCTCATCAATAGCAATAGTAATATCGTCCTTCCAATCTTGAGCATCAACCTCATCTAACTCCAACGCTGAATCACCAGTCCCACGATAATCAAAACGCAATACATCATAGCCCTGCTTACTTAACATCACCGCTAACTGTCTAAGCGCTCGATGAGAGCGCATATACTCTTGCCCAAAGGCATTGCACAGCAATACACTAGCAGGCTTTTTCGCTGTACCCTGCATCGGATGAAGTACGCCATAAAGCTGATTCTTTGACTCCCCAAAAAAGAATGGCGTCATTTTGATTCACCTTTTAAAAATAATGATTTCAATAAACTTTTCTTTGGCTTGAATTTATCCGTATCAATAGCTTTTGGAGCATCATTCGCAGCACTGCTTGCATCAACCGAGTCATTTACGGATGCATCTATCGCTGCAATACGACCATCCTTATCGTCGGGTGATTGATTATCAATTTCCATGGCAATTTGTTCGAGTGTATTCATAATCATTAAAGACTGGTCAAGCCTTACACAAAACCGCTTATCAATTTTAATCACCAAGCGAATCGCTAATAATGAATGGCCGCCCATATCAAAAAAGTTATCACTCAAACCCACTCGTCCAATCCCCAGAATATCCTGCCAAATTCCTGCTAAAGCTTTTTCTGTCTCGGTCTCTGGCTCAATGTGCGTATCTTCTGGCGCAAAGGGGTCCTTTAATTCTGTTCGATCAATCTGTCCGTCTTCGCTTTGAGGCAACTCATCTAATTCAATAAACTGCTGCGGTATGCAATTGCTTGCCAAGCACTCTTTCGCATATCGTCGTAACTCACTCACTGTCATATTGTGATCATAATCAGGTAAGTAATAACCAATTAGACGCCGCTCATCATTCTCGTCCATAAATGAACGTACAATCATGGCCTCTATAGCCTCATGCTTTAATAACGCCTGCTCTATGCCAGCAATATCTTTATCCGCATCGGCATCATGTGTGTCTTCTCTTAGATACGAAATACCCGACTGGTTCTGCTGCTCAGTATCATTAGCCTCTAATTGCTGTAACCATTTAGCACTATCTACCGATGAAACAATCCACTGCGCTTGAGCGTCTTGTGCCATTACTCTGTCAAAGGCTTCAATGCCTTCTTCAGGGCTTATCGCTTCTCGCAGAATTGCTGCTAAATTATCAGCCGATGAATGAGACTCTTTTTTGGTTTCTGTATTAGTGGTAGAAGTAGATGTGGTAAAAGTAGATGTGGAGGAAGAGGCAAAATCAGCTTCTACCTTTTTCATCGTAAAACCCTGTATCTCTGCAAATATCTTGCCTGCTTCATCCATTAAACTGGCATCAAAACGGGCAAGTCCAGCTGGTGAAGCAGTGTCATAACGGACATGACTAAAGAATCGCTTCGGCATGGCATCGAAAAAATTAAATTTCTCATAAGCTATCGGTACATAAAAATCCTGATGCTTATCAAAGCCTTTAATTAATACTTGTGATCCCCCTATCGCTATATCCAATAAACTAGGATG
>Ga0209198_1001943_pt1 | contig 14890 bp, 19 predicted proteins | sample COGITO_mtgs_1105_2_FD_184804 | JGI IMG/M metagenome (GOLD analysis project Ga0209198, IMG submission 184804) | Pelagic marine microbial communities from North Sea - COGITO_mtgs_110519 (SPAdes) (version 2) | ecosystem: Environmental > Aquatic > Marine > Epipelagic ...
ATTAAGCTCATTAGAATATCCTGTTAGTTATGCTTCTGTTAACAACACGCGATACGCTGCTGTCATCAAAGATGTTATGGTCATTAACGTCAGACTCTGCATGGAGTAAATCTAACCATGCTGTGTTCTCGTCATCTGCTGTTAATGAGGATAATGTATCACTACCTACTACGCGCTCTTGGAAAGAACGACCTGCTCTAATAGTAATGAACCGTCTAGCTGCTTCAGGGAGTTCCTCGAAGTCTAACAGGACAATCATATCGACTACTATAGGGTCAGATATTACATAGGTGTGGTTTATCTTATCGTATAATTTGGAACCACGTTGTACGTAGTCAAACGTTGAGTTACGATATTTACTTTCTGTTTGGGACAAGTCTACTCTCACGCAGTTCGCTGGTAGGTTTAAGTGTCCATCTGAATCAGGAGAAAGGGTATAGCCAATCTCTTCATTAAAACTCCACCCTGTAGATTGAACACTACGAGTGATGTTATCTAAAATAGTTTCTGCCATCTCAGCGTCAAGTAGACCTGAGGACAGGGAATTAACAGCAGCCTCTCCGATAATCGAGAGCATAACATTGACTGCATCTAGCTTCGTTGATAAATTCATTACATGCTCCAATTTTAAAACCAAAAAAAAGCCCCACCTCCCTCGATGTTCTGAGAGAAGTGGGGCTATTGTGTTACCTACTTAATGATTAAGCAGTTACTAGGTTGATTGCACACGCAGGGCGTAATACATTGTGACCCATTGCGTACTTAGCTACCATCAAAGTACCTTGACGAGAGATCTGGTACTCAGACTCAACACCAAGATCTAACAACTTAACAGTTGCGGCTGCATCAGCAGAGAAGATCATACCTTCAATACCAGAGAAGTCGCCTTTGTATTCGCCGAAGTTAGCTGAAGTAGGAGTTACAGAAGTTGTAGACTCATCAGTAGTAGGGACATGGTTAGACATAAGGATCTTAACGCCGCCAATTACAGGAGCTTGACCAGTAGACATAGAACCAGAACCACCAACATCACGGTTCATGTAAGATAATTGGTTAACGTCTTGGCTACCGAATAGCTTGTAGTAAGATGCAGGTGGAAGTACACATACTTTCTCACCAGTTACGTCTTTGCTATCAAACTCTTCTAAAGCACCATAGATCGCGTTAGCAATATCAGTACCAGTAGAAGCTACACCGTTAGTACCAACAGCAACGTTATTAGTGAATACTTCATCATTCAAACGTTGTGCAGCAGGAAGGTCAGCAGAAGACTGCATGTTAGCAGCAGTAGCAACGATCTTTAAGATGTTGCGGTCAGCAGCGTTAGCTAGAGCGTGACCCATTTCTTTAGAGTAGATTGAACGTACATCGTAGTGGTTCATTGCTTCGTCGATGTTAGCGATGAAAGATTTGCTGATTAGCAAGTCATCAACAGTAACGATACGCTCTGCGTGATTCATCGCATCTGCTTCGATCAATTGACCGGCAGTGTGGTATGACGCAGTAGTAGTACCAGTCATCGGGAATGATGCACTCTTACCACCAGAGATGGTACGAACGCGGTGAAGGCCCATTGCGATGTTCTTTTCTTCAAACGCTGTTAATACTTCACCAGCGAATAGCTTGAGGAACAATGCACGAGTATCTGCACCTTGGTTCTGTGCGCCTAAACGTGATACAGTTTGATCAGTTGGGAATGCCATGATAATTTACCTTTTAAATTTAAGTTAAGTTTAGTGTTGCTAAATTGTATTTGTTCTATCAGCCTAAACACTTCCTTTCCCTAAGATTGTCTCACCGCAGCGAGGTCAAAGATAGTTAGTAGTGGTTCTGTCTTTTAGATACAAAAAACCCAACCCCCGAAGGGGAGGGTAAAGAGACTATAAGATATTGCTGCGAGATAGCTTCTCAGCTACTTGCTGCCGGTAGTTCGCATCGTTGGTGTACCGAGGGTCGCGCATAGCGGCTGACATCTCTGCCACACTACTGAACGCACCACCCGCAGAAGTTTGACTAGCATCACCTTGGAGGAGTTGTGGTGTGCTACCTTCTGCGGCCTGATACTTCGTCTGCAAACCGGATACTGCAAGTTTAACCATATCTAAGTCCTTTGAATCTACAGCTCTATCAAAAGCAGCGGCCTCACCTTGAGTAAGGTTATCACTAGCCCAGTTGATTAGTTCACTGTAGTTCTCTTGCCCGCCTGTTAAGTCAAAGACGGCAGTTTCGTAGTCGGCGACTAGAGCTTCCTGCCCTTTAATCCAACTATCTACGAGAGACTTAGGAAGACCAGCAGCTTCTAATTCAGCCATTGCATCTTCACTTAATCCACCGTTTGCATCATACTCCGTTTGAAACTTATCGAACTCTAAGCCTTTGGACTCTAATAGTTCGCTTACTTCATTGGGAGCAGTTTCTACTGAAGGGGTACTGTCCGTTTCGGTTGTACCAGCGTCCTCAGTAGTCGATGCTTCTTCATTAGGACTGCCTTGTCCTAACTTCGTTTCTAACGCTGCATAGGCTTCTGCCATCTGAGCTGCGTCTTTAAACTTCTCAGGTAGCCAATCAGGACGCTCTGTTAACTTAGCTTCCGTCTCATCTACCTTAGCGAGCATCTCTTTATCATGCTCTGATGTACCTGCGGCTAACTCTTCTTGGTTAGCTTCCACAGTACCTGTATTGATTATTTCACTCATTATAGTCTCACCTTTGTTTATTCAGTCGGTTGTTCACCCGTATAGTCCATCACGCCTTTAGCTACAGCAGGAGCTGCACCTTTAGCCATCTCAGCCATCTGTTGTTGCTGCATAGCAGCTTCTTGCTGTTCTTGATCAGCTTGAGCTTCACTCGCAAGTTCTTCGTCAGACTTGATAAGACCTTGAGTATCTATTCCTAAAGATGCTCCTAAGCGGTCGATGTAATCACCAACGTTAAGATACTTTTGGATAACCTCTGGCCCTAATGGTCCTAGATATTCTAAGAGTGATGAAAGTTTAGATAGATCCTGCCCACGCCCTAACGCTTCTAAACCAGTCACTATCTGTGGCTTGATTGCATCGTCAGGGAACTTAGGCATCTTGCCTTCTTTCTGCATCAGGTAAAGCAGTATGTTGACAAGGGGTAACTGGAACTCTTGAGAAAGAGTACTGTAGATTCCACCGAGTGCAGTTTCTAGCTCTTGCGCCATGTAGCGAATCTCTTCTGCCGTAACACGATCTGCATTACGCTGAATAGAGCTGTTGAGTAGAAACGCAGCCGATAGACGCTCAGTGATTTGTACAATTGTCTCCTGAGCTACCCGAAAGTCGTTAAACTTATCTAACTGTAGTGTTGATACATCATTAGCGTCACCTGTCACTACAGCTCCGTTAGGAGAGTTAGCTAAGACTGAAGTGCGTGTAGTACCGTTTGGTCGAACCAAGAACAGAACTTTAGCAGCAGCAGCAGAGCCTTCTACGATTGCAGTGGTTAATGTTTCTAATGATTTAATATCACCGATGTATTCTTCTACGAAACCTCGACCATAATTCTCACCATCTATTGAGATAAACCGTAAGGCCATCCAAGGAGATCGTGCGATAGGGTAGGAACCCTGTGATTTAGGAATCATAACACCTTTGACTTCCTGATGAACAACCATCTTCTTACCTTCTCTACGAATGCAAGTAAATAGATCCACCTCAGTCTCAGGCTTAATGTTTGTAAACTCTGGGTCATCCTGAAGAACTGCTCGCACTGTATCAGGTAAAGCCTCGAAAGAGACTTCTTCTTTTACAATGACTTTCAATAGGTTGCCCATGGTGTCACGTTTGCAGACATAACGATCTAAGCGATAGATCTTCATGCCGCCGTCTTTAGGCATGTATGTTAATACATTACCCGCAACGATTAATTGTTTAATAGCTTCATGCGCTGGAACACGCACAGCTTTCGCTTCGATTAATTGTGCAGCAGACCGCTCAATACGAGCTAAGGCTTCTTCAGCCTGTCCACGAGCATCATCGCCAGCAAGTTCTTGCAGGTCGAAGTCATCAATCGTTAAACGAAAGAATGGAGCATTGGGAGGTAACAATGTCATTAACAGTTTAGATGCTAAGTTGTTAACACCACGAGCCGCTACCGAACTGTATGGTTGATCATAGACAGTTGATGACGAATGCCCTTGTGGTGGCATTAGCATAGGAATGGTTAATGACGCAGCATCTCTTGCTCGCTGTAGGTACACATCACGGTCACGCGCCATGTCCTCATATAGCTTTGCAGCAGATTCAACGTTATTCATATTAACCGCCTACGTTAGGTGAAGCTGGTGAACCGCTAGATGTCTTACCGATCTGAAGACCAGAAGCATTCTTACGGAATTGTTTTTTACCTTTCTTCTTCTTGGCTTGCTCGTTAGCATTACTACTCTCAGAGTTCTTAATCTCATCTGGAGCTGCTTCTGGAGCTGGCGCTGCCTTCGGGATAGGAGTCGAAGCCATCTTTGGTGTTTTCATACACATAATTTATTCCTCTTCGTTTTCTTGATATAAGCCCTCTAGCTTCTGGATCACGCTTTGTTGACCCTGTAGATATGCTATATCTTGAGGCGTTATGTCGAGATTGAGGGGGAGTTGGTTGGGAAAGAGTTGCTGCATCTTTATTAACAATTCTTTACTTATAGCTGTTTGGTTGTTCAATACATTCATATTTTTTAATCCACAGTAGGGGACTTCTAGGGGTTATAAGCCTTTGAAACTAAAGGGGTTTTTACGCCCCTTTTTCCGCTTCTTCTAACTCTTTCTGAAGGTTAGCTAAAGCCCTCCAAGCGACCTTCGCAGAGTGCCTAATACCGTCTGTATCGATAGTCCCAGCCTCCATAAGATGCCTTGTTAAGGCGTCTAATTCGTCCCCAGACTTGCTACGATCCCAGTGAAGAGGCTTATTTGGGTTATGTTGGTCATTCCCAGCCTTAGAAGTACGGGCTACCTCAGCTATTGCTAAGGGGAAATACATCAGAACCCCTGAGAATACCGGAGTATCCTTACGTTTCTTAGCATAATCATCAAGATCAGCACTAGATTCAACATCAAAAGCACCTTCTTCAATGCGTTTCTGTAACGCTGGTGAACACTTCAGATAAGCCTCTGCTTGCCTCAGATAAGCATCTGCTTGCATCTCTGCCATATCAGGTAGGCTATGAGCTGTAAGGTAGTCTTTCCTCATCTCTTCTTCTCGTTTTACTGTCCGACCCCATGCTCCTGCATTATCCCATTCGGAAGGCGTTGCGTCATTTATTGAAGCCATAATTTTACTTCTCCTGTATCAAAGTTATATTCGCCATCCCGTAGAATACGAGCTAAACGTGCATTTTCTAAGGCTAGTTCTTCACTAAAGCCTTTCTTCTTAAAGGTTGCTACAACAGCTTCCCAAGAACAATCTTCTTCTAATATCGCATTAGCTTTCTTCTCACCTATAGTTGGACAGCCATTATAACCGTCAGTGGTATCGCCCATAAGAGTCTGTAGAAAGAACCAATAGTCGGCCTGTTGATCATCTATAGTAACGATCTCTCCATTGATGAGGTGGCGTGCGGGTATCGTCTTTAAGTCCTTATCAGCCGACCAGATGATATACTTTTCTGGGTCAGAGCTTCCTAAGATTCCTAAGAGATCATCAGCTTCGATACCATCTGTCATCTGTCCTTCCCACTTTTCCATGAGATAGCCCCTCGCATACCCAAGCAAAAGCGGCTTGCGTGTCTCAGCTCTGTTCATTTTATAGTAAGGGGCGACCTCAGTACGGTAGTTCTTCTTACCAGAGACACAGGTAATGATCTTATCACACCCAGACTCATCAAGAAGTTTAAGGATCTGTTGATCACAAGAGTTAGCTACGTCCTGCTCATAGGCGTGTAGTGTCCAGAGACCATCACCCCAATTCACCGCTCTCTCTGCGATTGTTGCTGCTTTGTAGGCGATAATATCACCGTCCACCAAAAGTGTAGTTGACATATTAAATATCTCCGTTGTTTGTTATGTAAGCTAGTGCTGCTTTGATAGCAGTAGGGTTATCTTTAATATGACCGATAGCTTTGTTACAACCATCGCACAATAAACCCCTAACTTCACCTGAAGTATGACAATGATCTACAAAAAGAACTGATCTACTAACTTTAGATTCATGAGTTAGGCATATTTTACACCTATGGTCTTGATCTACTGCTAACTGATCTCTCTCTTGTAAACTAATACCATACCTATCTTTAAAGTTTCTATCTCTGAAATAGTTAGGATTCTCTGCAAACTTTCGTTTTTTACTAACTGCTTTAAGTTTGTTTGCACAAGGTTTGCAGTAAGAATATAAACCATCTTTATTCTTTTTCTGTTTAGAATAACTTTCCTTAGGAAGGTTTACTAAACACTTCTTACATTCCTTCATGTTAAGTCCTATGATTCATTAATCGTAAGGCACGAGTCTTAGCGTTGAAGAGTAGGAACTGAACTCCTAGCTCTTTCTGCTTAGCTGTGCGTGAAGAAGGTCTGCCCATCTTAACGTCGAATAGATAGACCTTGTTATCTTTAAGGGCAACGAGGTCAACAGACCCCGTACACCCTGCGTTCTTAAATACATGATAACCCTGATCCCAAAGCCATGTTATGGCGTAGTGTTCTGCAATGTCACCTTTGAGGTTAGGGTCAGTGAGTTTCTGCCCATGACGACCCAATGTTGAAGTCAGAGTCAAGGGGGCATCTGAAGTTGTAATGTTTTTCCGTTTCTTTAATTGCCTGCTTCGTGAACTCACTAATAATATCCTCTAATCCATCTTTGACTATGATTTGAACTTCATCGTGTACGAAGGCTACAATAGCTACTTCGTCCTCAGTGTACCCTGCGTCACGTATCATGCGTTCTATGCGTATGTACCAATCCTTACAGATCAATGCACCAGCCGACTGTAGGAGAGTGTTAAGAGCAGCATGGGCATGTCTGATCGGTATGATACGACCATCTAAACCTAAGATACTTCCTTTCTCTGCCTTCATCTTCACGGCATCAGATAAGTATTTAAGTGCTGGGGTCTTCTTAAGGAAGTCCTTACGAATCTTAGCACCTGCTTTACCATCCTTACCTATGATAGAACCAATCTTTGCATCACCACCACCGTATAGGAAGCCGTAGATAAACGTCTTAGCCATGTTACGGGTCGGTAGTCCTGCTGCTTCTTGGTTCGCTGTGTGGATGTCACCTTCAAGGATCTCACGTCCATATGCCCCGTCATCGTACCGAGACATATAGTGTGCCAAACACCTAAGCTCTAAGCCTGAAGCATCAGCACCGATTAGCTTATAGCCTTCGGGGGCGATGAACAGTTCACGACACTCCTGACCGTAAACGGCAGTTAGTGAAGGTACTTGAGCAACGTTAGGTGTGCTATGTGTACAACGTGAGGTTACTGCCCCCATGTGATTCACACGGCCATGAATACGACCATCTTGTTCTAGCTTTAACCATGCCTGTTTACCATTACCGAGCTGTCCTAGCCTCTTATTGAGCATGAGATACTCACATAGTAAACGTGCTTCGGGTAAGTCACTAGCTGCTAATGACGTTTCATCTACCTTAGGTGCACCATTAGGTGTATAGTCCAGAGGTTTCCAACCACGTCTAAGTAACCTATCGGCTATCTGTACACGACTTGCTGGATTGAAAGGTATTACTTTAGTTCTTGTCTTCATCTCTACGATAGTAGGCTCCATAATCTCTGCTAGTTCGTCAGCGATTGACTGCTTACGATCTGAGAGAATGCTGTAGAGTTCTTGAGCTTTCTCTACTGAGAACGGGAAGCCTATGCGTTCCTGCTGAAGTAGTAATCTGTGCATTGTATGTTCCATCTCTAATGCCGCAGGGGGAAAGTTCTTAGCCACAATACGTTCAAATACCTTATGGTTAAGCTCCACGTCCTGCTCACAGTACTCCAACATCTCAGGAGTGTACTCATCCCAAGCGTTCTCTTGCTTACCATAGTCCCCTTTGAAGAACCTAAGGCGTTGACCCCAAGCGTCTAAAGAGTGACTACCGGTGAATTGTGGTCTAACTGTCTTCTTCCTTTGATCAAGGTCTCGGAGGTTAGGCCAGATGGTTCTTGTAGCAACCAAGGTGTCGAACACTTCACCGTCATGAGTAAGACCTAATACCTTTTCTACTACAGGTAAGTCGTAACCCATGATGTTATGTCCTGCCAGTGTTTGTTTACTGATCTCCTTGAATAATTTAGTTACCTCGGCATGACCAACAGCTTTAAATACCTGCTGTGTATCTGTGTCCTTAGCAACCATACAGTGTATCTTAGTAACGTCCTGTAAAAGCCCGTCTGTTTCCACATCAAATATTATCATGTCTACCTCTCGCTGGAGTGATTATTAAAGTATCTTCGCCAGAAATATCCCCGTATAAAACTCACTACGGTGAATATAACGGTGATCCATATGGATGAGTCAACACTCAGAACACCTACATGTATAAGGTTCTTAATGGCAAACTCCCATACTAAGACAGAGATAATAAATCCGCTGCCTACATTTAACGTTTGTTCTACTATTGATTGGTATTTTGACTGCATAGCCTATACCTCCTATGTGATTATTTCATGTGTTCCTCTTCTATAAAAGTTAATGATTAGTGTTGTCAGGATATGAAACCAAAAGGGTTTGTAGGTGGTGTTGGTGGTTCTTTAGGATTAGGAACCCTATCCCGTTCTGCTATGAAGTCATTTAACTCCTCTAAGTACATCTTACAAAACTCTCTTGCCGAAGGTACTTCTAAGAATTCACCACACTCAGTTAAGTCTTCTACATAGTCGAAGTAAGCATAGATTACTTCCATGGGTACTTGTCCACTCATATTATACTCCAAAGCCATAAAAGGAAAGAACTACACCCGTTACAGATAGTAACTTGGTAATTGTATTAACAGCGGACATAATAGCTTTCACTTCTAGGTACGCTATCTCTATCTCTATATTCCTTTGGTGTTTTTTCATGTTGGCTTGTGTCATCAGAACTCCTCGTTATCAAAGTCTATAGATTCATCATCGAATGTCTCGACCATACGACCTGTCTCATGGCTGTATGCTAACTTACCGCATATACCTGTGATACCAGACCATCTGTTCTTGAGCACTCGCACCGTTGTTACATTCGAGTTTTCTTTAGCTTGCTGGTTACGTTCTAAACCTATAACCATATCACTCAACTGAGCGATTGCTGCCGAGCCTCTAAGTTGCGCTAGAGAAGTAGTAGCTCCTTCTTCGTGTCCTTTCTCACCACTAGGGCGTTTCAAGTGCGACACGAGAATCATACCAATGTCTAGTTCCTCTGTAAGTGAGCGGAGCTTCGTCATCATATTATCAATGATTCGTCTCTCATCACCTTGGTCAATACCTGATACAACAATCGAGATATGATCTAAGATAATGTAATCGCAACCACAACCACGCGCTAGGTAACGTATCTTACCGAGCAGGTTATCACTTTCAGTTGAACCCCAATGGTCGTACATGAACACTCGACCTGTCCCCATCGTAGCGTCAAACGCTTCACGTAACTCTTCTGTAGGAGTCTCTTGGAGATGGATAGGTTTGTTCAAGTGCAAGGACATCAAGCCCTGTGCTGTACGTTTACTACTTTCCTCTAGCGCAACATAACCTACTGTAGCGCCTTCATTCAGAAGATTGTAAGCGAACTCACGAGTGAGCTGTGACTTACCAAGTCCTGAACCAGCCGTGACCGTAACGATCTCACCGCGACGACAGCCGTCAGTCATATCGTTAAGCCCTGCATAAGGATAGTCAATTGATTCGACATCTTGAACAGTAGAGACTTCTTCCCAAAGATCAGCACCATTAATGATACCGTCTGGTCTGTAGCTCTTAGCTGCCCACATTGCATCGACAAGTTCCTTCGATCTTCCTGCCTGAAGCATGTCGCTGGCGTCCTTAAGAGGTAGCCTTGCGATCTTAGCTTTGTTAGGAGATAGAAGTCCAGCACATTCAATAGCTGCTGCTTGTCCTACTTCATCATTATCAAACATAAAGATTACTGACTCAAAGTTCTCTAGGAACTCGATAGCCTTAGCGATCTCTTTCTTAGCACCTGCTGCTCCTGTCTTAACAGAAACTACCGGCCACTTGTTACCCATTGCCTGAGATAGAGAGAGAGCATCCAGCTCCCCCTCCGTCACAGTAATCATCTTACCGCCATCTCTCCACAACCACTGACCGTAGAGAGTAGCGTCTTTCATCTTACCTAACGCAAAGAATTCTTTATTAGGTAGTCTAACTTTCTGAGCGACAGTGCGACCCTGTTCATCCTTGTGGTTCGCTATCTGAGCCATCTGGCCCTTGAATTCGCTAACATGGTAGTCCCATAACTTCGTTGTCTCTGAAGTCAGCTTACGCTTTGCTAGAGGCAAGGCATCGCCAGTCAAGAAGTCAGCGCTCTTATTAGTAGTAGTCTCTGTCACTTCGACCTCCTCGGTAGCGTGTTGATAAGCATTACATGAAAAGCAATAAGTATGACCATCTGTGTAAATACCTGCTGCATCAGATGAACCACACTTCTCGCATGGGACGTGTTGTACAAATTCGCTGTCGCTCTGTTCCATTAATATACCTCGTCGTCTATGATTAACCAGTCATCAGGCACATTACCTTCTGCCCAGATGAAACCTTGTTTAGTAGCCCACTCGCCACAGGTCATCTTCGTTCCGTCTTTGCGGATCTTAGCTCCCTGCACCGTGCTTGCTGCTCGTTGGAATAGAAACCTAATATCTAAGTCAGGATGTTGATCACGTATACTTTTCATCTTACGCTGTGCATCCTGTCTAAAATAACCTTTCACCTCTATGTAAATGTCCCCGATCAGAAGATCAGGGATGTAATTACGTTCGACTGTGTAAGGTAGCTTGCAAGGCTCATACGTATAGTTGATGCCTCGCTTCTGTAGGTTTGCTTGTACTCTATCTTCTAAGGTAGACCGACTAGAAATCGCCATCAGTGAACACCTCAGCTACAGCAGGTTCAGATGTCATATTCTGACGGGAAAAACCGTCTTCTTCATCAAACACTGATATAGCGGGTGAACCGTACTCTACTAAGTCGATTATTTGTACAGCTTTTAAACGTAACGAAACTCCGACCATTTTAGTACCTGCTACCATATAAGGCATAGGCTCGAAGGCTACTTTACAGACTGATCCATTACCTACGGCAATGTCATCTGTCACTGGCGCACGTTTAGCATCGACAACAGCAACCTTCTGCTCGAATGTACGACCATCACGTGTGTTAACTTTAGCTTTCAGTTTGAACTTGAACTCGATCTCGCCAGTAGCATCGCCAGTTTCACGATCATATACAGGTGAGTAAGGAGGATTCTTGGACAGTTGATTCTTAAGTGCAGGTTTAGCCTTCACTTCTTCATCGAACTTAGCTTCTACGAGAGCATCTAAGTGCTCACACATTTCAGAAGCATCCACTTCAGGTAGTACAAGACTGATTGAGTAAACGCCGTTAGCGTCAAACTTAGTGTCAGGCTCGAACAGTTTTGCCCAGAGTGCATTTCCGCGCATTACTTGTGATGATTTAGCCATGATATTGTTTCCTATAAGTTATTGAATTGATTGGATTGAAAATGTTTGGGTGTGGTTTAAATCCACAGTAGAGGACTTCTACGCAAAGAAATATTTACTCATTAAAACCTCCTTTAAATCTAAAGTACCCTTTTTTGGCGGTAAGGGTAAATCCGCATCTGTAGGTAGCTTACGCTTAGCTTCTACCCATAATTCGTATAGCCAATCCTTAGAGGTATATAATTCTACAAACGATTCTCTTAAGCATTTAGACATAGTAGCCATTTGAGGGCTATATGTCCCATATGAATCATGGATCATAGCGAACTGTGTTACTCCTTGTTCTACACATTTATTTACTGTCAAAGTTAACGCACACGCATCCATACTATGCACGAAGTTAGGTGAACTAGATGATTTGTATCTTTTTGAATCTATGACGGCAACCTCATCATCATAGTCAAGTTTAACTACGGAGGATTGTAAATGAACTTTTGTCTGTCGTGTTTTCTTTTTAAAATACCGCTGTTGGACTGGGAAGCCCGTAGGCGTTTTCCATTCCATTAAAGTATTGTACTTACCATATTGCTCAGCGATGGTCGTTATGTAGTCCATAACTTTCCTAGCTCCTTTAATCGTATTAGAGATTGCATCCCATATATGATCTGTAGCTAGTAAAACCGCAGGGGTATAGAAATCACCCCAAGGAGCCTTGCCCTTACACTTCTTAATCAAAGCAGTTCTGATGTAATCCCTACAAGCGTGTTTAGTACCGCTGTAAGGAACAATCATCACTGGACGTTTAGCAATGGTGCGGCATATTCCAACTTCTAAGAGTTGTTTAGCAACCTCATTACCTGCATCAGCTTCAACTTGTAACGTGACCGTAGCCTTAGCAGCTACATCACCGTAGATGTCCTCAGGTTTATCTGAAGGTAATAAGTTTACCGACCGGCCGCCTTCCTCATCTAAGAGCATAGCGCTTAAGTGTTGGATACCATTACAACTACCATCAGCTTGACAAGGGAGGTGAGTAATAAACTCCCGACCCTCACCGACTGCGATAGTGTACTCAGCCCACTCGAAGCACCATGCTAAAGCAGCCCAAGGTTTATCTGCATCCTGCCACCAGAGACATGTAAAGGGGTCTTCATAGACATCCAAAGCGTTCTGAGTGTTCGACAATGCCCACATCTCACGATCAACTAAAGATACCTTATCTACTCCAAACTGATTGGCTCCATGTATCGCTAACCATGTAGCATCTTCAGGACAAGTTATAGGCACACCTTTAGCAAACTCTATGAGTGACTTTCCATAGTCAGCCACCTGTGGGTTTAAGAAACTTTCTCTAGGGTACTTCCTAGTTCTAAAATCTAACTGCCACTGAAAAAAGAATTGATCATACACTGTGTAGCGCTCTGCCAATCCGATAGTACGATCTACCTGAATACGTGTAGAGAGTGATTTGGTATTATACTCATGCGTCCTTGCTCTATTTATAGCCCACTCTTTATATATAACTTCTTGTTCAGGGGTCATCTCCTCCGGTTTTGATTCAAAAGGGTAATCAGCAAGAGGTAGACTATCTTTAGCCGGTAACCCTTCCCATTTTGTACCACTTTCCCAACACTGCTTCATAACTTCTAAGACTGGTAAGTTTATACGCCATTCTGTTTCCTGTAAGGTATTTACACACTGTAACTCAGCATCATAAGAAGAAGCCGTGACCGTTTTGTAGTAGGTAGATAAATCAAACATATTAATAGACCCTCATTAATGGTTTCTGGATGATGTAAGGACTGTGGTAGCCTCCTACAAATGCACTCGTCCAAGGCTTAGGAGGCACAATTGAAGGTAGGTAGGTAGGGCAGTTAGACTCATTATGTTCATGGAACTTAGAAATCCATGCTTCCGTACCTTCTGTTAAATCTACAAAGTAAGGACGTACACCTTTCCGTTGATGTCTGCGATTAACTTCTATGATTCCAAGAGTTTGAACTATAAGATCAATCATCCTAGTACCTACATTAATACGCTTGCTTGTTGTCCAAGATGCTTCATGTCCCATATCTAACATCTTATGAATGACACCAGCTCTCTTGTTATCATAACCAAGGTCGCTCTTAGCCATAGCCATTTTTAATATTTCTTTTGCTATTTCTGGTTCCTTATCTATCCACGCATCTATTACTACCTGAGTCTCGATACGCATCCCTATGCCTTTAGCTATGGGGGATAATTTACGACCGCCCAAACTTATGCTATTAATTAAAGCAACTAAAGATAAATAGGCAATTTGAGCTGGGTCAGTGTTACGTAACAAAACACTTACCTGACTTTTAGGTGGTTCGTTCATTAACATCTTTTTAACCCCATCAGCTAAAGGAGCTAACATCTTGTAAACTAAACTACGTCCGTGAGCTGTCTCCGATTGCAACTCCTTATTCATCATGCGGTCTTTGTTATGGTGGTATCTATCTACACCTCCTTGCATCATCATTTTCTCTAAAGCGATCTGATCTTCTATTGTAGGCATTCTGCCTCCTAGTATGTGTATGTTACTGTTACTCGTACATCTTCTAAGTCTACTTCGACCTCCGTCTTCTGATTAATGATAACGATCCATTCTAAATCGTACTTCTTAAGTTTCTGTCTGAGTGATTCCTCCTCTTTGAATTGAAAGTTAAATGTCGTTTCGCAGAAGAGTGCAGAGCATAATAAAAATGTAGTCATAACGTCCCCCTGATATGTGGATTGCGCCACCGAGATCTAAATACAGTGGCGTGATTCGTGACCGTAACTGATAGCCTCTATCGAGACGACCATCAGTAAACGGCTTGCTACATAGATAGTGAGAAGTCTTAGCTGATTATGTTATTAACTGGTGAAGATAGCTGCACCCTATTCCTAATCTCGTGAAGGGGCGTATCTTACATAAAAAGCCTTACGTTCTCTTAGTGATCACCCCCTTTTAAGTGCCACTGCGCCACCGAAACGCCACTGGCTGTTCGTGTATGGATAACGTGTGTCATTCACTATACTCCTATGGTTATTACCAGTATCCCGAATGGAACCAGTACGAAAAATAAAGAAAGTGCTAGTACAACAAGCCAGCCCAACACTCTCAATCCTCTCATTGTTATATCTCCTAAGCTGACTCTAAGTGTAAGTTATTAACCTCGTCTCGCATGTCATCCATGAACGCTGTAGCTTCCTCTACTGTCTCGAACTCCTGCTCGTAGTAACCAGACTCTGTTCCATAAGATACAATATACAT
>Ga0209198_1001944_pt1 | contig 14888 bp, 10 predicted proteins | sample COGITO_mtgs_1105_2_FD_184804 | JGI IMG/M metagenome (GOLD analysis project Ga0209198, IMG submission 184804) | Pelagic marine microbial communities from North Sea - COGITO_mtgs_110519 (SPAdes) (version 2) | ecosystem: Environmental > Aquatic > Marine > Epipelagic ...
GATTCTCTACGGTGCGCCGCGCCGATCACATTATCGTGCTCGAAAAGTCGAAGATAATGGAGCAGGGGAGTCACGAAGAGCTGCTAGAACTTGGTGGCCAGTACGCAACGTTATTTAAGCTTCAGGCTGAAGGTTACCAGTAGCTTTAGGCTAAACAGGAGAAAGACAATGGAAAGGCAAGTAGAAGAGGAATCGAACTCCCGCGCCGTTACAATACTCTTGCGGTCGAGAACTAGACTGCTCGTTTGTTTTCTAACGCTGCCTCTTTACATCGCCGCTGTGTGGGCGCTGCTCAGCAATGGCCGCGAAGTCGGCGCACTCATGTGGATTTATATTGCCCTTTATTCGGTGTTCGCTATCGACATGGTGCGCCGCTGCTGTCCAAGTTGCGACGAGCAATTTTTTGTAAAGAGCATTCTCTTGAATCTTCTTACTAAGCGCTGCGTGCATTGTGGTGAGGACGGATATAGCCAGCGAAATTGAGCGTTTCACTCGAAGCCTTAGTGCCCAGCTTCTGTAATTTCTGAATTGGATTTTGGTTGCACTATGCCATACTACATATTGCTAGTATTTACGCATTTGTTCTAGTAACCTCTGCCACTCTTGAACTTTAAGTATAATAATAGACTAGCTTTTCCGAAAATTTTAATTCACAAGCTTTGCACATCCCCTCGGGTGAGGTTTGCGAGGGTTTCCCCTGATAAGAAAAAAATTGGAACCGCTCTTCGGAGCTGATTCTTCAGACTTCTCTGACTTCTCTGCCTCTCGTCAATTGTTAGCTCCGACACCTTCTATTTCACTTGGCTTCGACGCATCGCCTTCGGGGTGCTGCTACTTATGAGTTCAGGGTGCTCGCAGACTATACGGAAACCCCGAATGCGGTTTTCGCAAAAGAGGGACGCCCGATCGTGTTTATCAATGCGGGCGATTTAAACGGCGATGGCGAAGACGACTATTACAGCTATTACCCCAATGGTGACCTGCAGACGCTGTATGTGTTCCCTCAGTGATCACCCCTGTCGGTAAAGCTTCAGCGAGACGCGATTGATTAAACCAGCAGGCTAAAGAGAATGCCTAAAAAAAGGGGCCGAGGCCCCTTTTTTTATCCGCGATGCTATTAGAAAGCCTAGACCGCGAGGTAGTCGTCGATCTTTGCAGCCACTTTGCGTCCCTCATCGATCGCGCGTACGACGAGCGATTGACCACGGCGGCAGTCGCCAGCCGCGAAGACTTTAGGGCTCGAAGTCGCGAACTCTTCATACTCGGCTTTGTAGTTCGAGCGACCGTCTAGCTCAAGCCCGAGCGCTTCGCTGACGTAATGCTCTGGCCCGAGGAAGCCCATCGAAAGAAGAATAAGATCGGCCTCCCAGAAGCGTACGCTACCCGGAATCTCTTTGAAGTTGCTGTCCACATTTACTGTGTTAATACCGAGTAAAGTGCCGTCTTCGTCGCGCACAAATTCTTTACCCGACACGGAATAGACGCGCGGGTCTTCGCCAAATTTTTTCGCGGCTTCTTCGTGGCCGTAGTCGACGCGGTAAATTTTAGGCCACAGCGGCCACGGATTATCGTCGGCGCGCGCGACCGGCGGCTTTGGCATAATCTCGAAGTTCACTAGCGATTCGCAGCCGTGACGTAGCGACGTCCCTATGCAGTCGGTCCCTGTGTCTCCGCCGCCAATAACGATAACTTTTTTACCTTTGGCAGTAATGTAGTTGCCGTTTTCGAGTTTAGAGTCGAGCAGGCTCGATGTGTTCTTCTTCAAAAACTCCATCGCAAAATGGATACCTGCGCCTTCGCGATTTGGAATCGGTAGGTCGCGAGGCGTAGTTGCGCCTGTGGCAAGAAGTACGGCGTCGTTGTCGGCAACCAGTTTGTCTATGCCGATACCGCTATCACCCGCGCCACCGATGTCGGCGCCTGTTACAAACTCGATGCCTTCTTCGCGCAGAATATTTACTCGGCGATCGACCACGTCTTTCTCGAGCTTCATATTAGGAATGCCGTACATCAACAAGCCACCAACGCGATCGTCGCGCTCATAAACTGTGACGCTATGACCCGCCTGATTGAGCTGCGCCGCAGCGGCGAGACCCGCAGGGCCAGAGCCTACAACAGCAACAGTTTTACCACTGCGCGACAATGGCGGCTTAGCAACAACCCAGCCATTTTCGAAGCCTTTGTCGATGATGGCGTTTTCGATATTTTTGATCGTGACCGGTGGCTCAGTCGAGCCAAGTACGCAAGAACCTTCGCAGGGAGCAGGACACACGCGGCCGGTAAATTCCGGGAAGTTATTAGTCTTGTGCAGGCGCTCGAGCGCCTCTTCCCATCGGCCGTGATAAACAAGGTCGTTCCACTCGGGAATCAAATTATAAACAGGGCAGCCGTTTTCGGACTGACAGAAAGGCACGCCGCAGTCCATGCAGCGAGCGCCCTGTGTTTTTAGCATTTCGTCTTCGGGCGCAGTGTAGATTTCTTTGTAGTCGATTAACCGATCCATCGCATTGCGATAGGGCACAGTCTGACGCGTAAACTCTTTAAATCCGGTTGGCTTTCCCATGATCTTTCCTTCGCTGGCAGGTCGATTAACCAATCGCCTGCACCTCAAACTTATCTGTTTCTAAATTTTTTGCGCGAGCACTAAACTTTACGCGGCCGTTGCTGCGCGCTCTGCCAACACACGCTTATAGTCGGTTGGCATCACCTTAACGAATTGGCTTAGGGCTAAATCCCAGTCGTCCATTAAACGTTTAGCCACTGCCGAATCTGTGTGGAGATAGTGTTTCTTCACAAGGGCGTGAAGCTCGTCTCTGTCCGCTGAATCGGCGACGCCTTCAAGTTCGAAAGTTTCGCTATTGCACTGCTTAGGGAATTCGCCTTTGGGGTCCCATACATAAGCAATGCCGCCGCTCATGCCGGCGCCAAAGTTGCGTCCCGTGCTACCAAGAATAACGACGCGTCCGCCTGTCATGTATTCGCAGCCATGATCGCCAATACCTTCGACGACAGCGCTTGCTCCACTATTTCTTACCGCGAAACGCTCGGCTACGATGCCGCGAATATAGGCTTCGCCGCCAGTTGCGCCATAGAGGTTTACGTTACCGGCGATGATGTTGTCCTCAGCCTTAAACGTGCTCTGCTTTGGCGGATAGAGAACAATCTTGCCGCCAGACAAACCTTTGCCGACGAAGTCATTCGCGTCGCCCTCGACCGTGAGCGTGACGCCCTTCGCGAGCCATGCGCCGAGGCTTTGTCCCGCCGAGCCGTTGAGTTTAATGTTAATCGTGTCGTCGGGCAGCATCTCGGCTTTCCAACGTTTGGCAACCTCGTTCGAGAGCATCGTGCCCACCACGCGGTTTATGTTCACCACGTCGTGTTCGATATGGACGACATTGCCGTTCTCGATGCCGTCTCGCGCAAGTTTAATCAACTCGTTGTCGAGCGCCTTATCGAGGCCGTGATCTTGCTCTATTGTCTTATAGAAGCCAGTGTTCTCGAATACCACTTTCGCCGGCGTAAGAATCGAGGTGAGGTCGATGCCACTCGCTTTCCAATGATCGATCACGTGATTCATGTCTAGCATGTCGACACGGCCGACCATCTCGTTGACGCTGCGAATGCCAAGGCTTGCCATGATTTCGCGCATCTCTTCGGCCACCATAAACAAATAGTTGGTGACGTGCTCGGGCTTGCCCTTAAACTTTTTACGCAGCTCAGGATCCTGCGTCGCAATACCAACCGGGCAAGTGTTGAGGTGACATTTTCGCATCATAATGCAGCCGAGCGTGATCAGCGGAGCTGTGGCAAAGCCAAATTCTTCGGCACCGAGTAGCGCGGCGATCGCGATATCACGGCCGGTTTTTAGCTGACCATCGGTTTGCAGCGTCACTCGAGAACGCAGGTTGTTCATTACTAGCGTTTGATGTGTCTCGGCCAGTCCTAGTTCCCACGGCAGACCCGCGTGCTTAATCGACGTGAGCGGAGAAGCACCGGTACCACCATCGTGGCCCGAAATAACAAGGTGATCTGTTTTCGCTTTGGTCACGCCCGCGGCAATAGTTCCAACGCCGATTTCTGCAACCAACTTAACGCTAATGCGCGCGGCGCGGTTTGCATTTTTCAGATCGTGAATTAACTGTGCAATGTCTTCGATCGAATAAATGTCGTGATGCGGCGGTGGGCTAATGAGTCCGACGCCCGGCGTCGAGTGACGGATGCTCGCGATGTAATCGTCTACTTTGCCGCCCGGGAGCTCGCCGCCTTCACCCGGCTTCGCGCCCTGCGCGATCTTGATTTGTAGTTCGTCGGCGTTAGTGAGATACCACGCGGTGACGCCAAAACGGCCCGAGGCAACCTGCTTAATCGCAGAGCGCATGGAGTCGCCGTTTTCCATTGGCGCAAAACGATAAGGGTCTTCGCCGCCTTCGCCAGTGTTTGATTTTGCGCCAATGCGGTTCATCGCAACGGCGAGTGATTCATGGCTCTCTCGCGAGATAGACCCGAGACTCATCGCTCCAGTTGCAAAGCGCTTAACTATTTCGCTAGCAGGCTCAACTTCGTCGATTGGTATTGCCGAGTCCACAGTGGTGTTGAATTTGAGCAGGCCTCTAAAAGTACAGCGCCGTGTACTGTCTTCGTTTGTGTGTTTGGCGAACGCGGCGTAAGCCTGCACATTATTGTTTCTGGCGGCCACTTGTAAGTTGAATATGGAATCAGGGTTCCACATGTGCGCATCGCCGCCCGAACGCCAGTGGAAGTCGCCGGGGTTACTGAGTGCAGGAATGCGCTGGCTTTCGCGCTTAGGATAACCGAGCGCATGACGGCGACGAGTCTCTTCGATAAGCACAGGGAATTTAACGCCCTGCACGCGACTCGCGGTGCCGACGAAACAACGATTGACGATTTCGTCGGCGATGCCAACTGCTTCGAATATCTGTGCGCCTTTATACGATTGCAGTGTCGAGATGCCCATTTTCGCCATCACTTTGAGCATGCCCTTGGCGACACTCTTCTTATAGCCATAAACGAGCGCTTCCTCGCTTTCGGCGTTGCTCGATACCAGGCTTTCCTTGCTCGCTTGCCACAGAGACTCGAAGGCGAGGTAAGGATTTACTGCGTCTGCGCCGTAGCCCGTTAAGAGGCAGAAGTGGTGAACCTCACGCGCCTCGCCTGTTTCGATCACAATGCCGATCTGTGAGCGCTTGCGTGCGGCGACAAGATGATGGTGTACAGCGCCACAGGTAATAAGCGCGCTTGTCGTCATTCGCTGCGACGACATTGCGCGGTCCGATAGCACAACGAACGAGAAGCCGTCGGCGATGGCCTGCTCGGCTTCGGCACAGGTGCGGTCGAGCGCATCGAGATAGCCGCTCGCTGAGTCTGTGTTGAAGGTAATGTCGATTGTCTTCGAGCGCATCCCGTGCGTCTCTAAATCACGAATGTCGGCGAGTTCTTTATTAGACAGAATGGGGTGGCTCAGGCTCAGGCGATGTGCCTGCTCCGGCGCCGTGTCGAGCATATTGCCTTCGGGGCCAATAAAGCATTCGAGCGACATCACCACCTCTTCGCGAATCGAGTCGATTGGCGGATTAGTGACCTGCGCGAACAGCTGCTTAAAGTAGTCGTAAATCATGCGCGGCTTGTCTGACAAACAGGCAAGCGCCGAGTCATTGCCCATGGATCCCAGTGGATCACGCGCCTCAGTGACGAGAGGAATGAGCATGAACTGCATGGTTTCGGTGGTGTAGCCAAACGCCTGCATACGACGCAGCAAGGCATCTTCGCCTTCGGCATCTTCTAACGACAATACATTGTCGCTTTTTGCGATATCGGCTAGCGTGACTTTCTGTTCGGCGAGCCAGTCGCCATAGGGGCGTTTGGCGCTGATTGTCTGCTTGAGTTCCTCGTCAGGAATCAGGCGGCCCTGTTCGAAGTCGATGAGAAACATTTTGCCCGGCTGTAGACGGCCTTTTAGCAACACGTTAGCGGGGTCAACGTGAACCACACCAACCTCTGAAGCCATGATTACCTTGTCGTCTTTGGTCACGTAATAGCGGCTAGGTCGCAGGCCATTGCGGTCGAGCACGGCGCCAATGTAATTACCGTCCGAGAACACGATCGAGGCGGGGCCGTCCCAGGGTTCCATAATGGCCGAGTTGAATTCGTAGAAGTCGCGCTTCTGCTGATCCATATTGGCGTCTGATTGCCACGCCTCGGGGATCATCATCATGACAGACTCTTGCAGTGAGCGACCCGACATGAGCATAAACTCTAGGACGGCATCGAAGCTGCCCGAGTCGCTGCAGTCTGCGTCGATAACGGGGAACAACGATTCAAGCTTGTCGCCAAAAACGTCGGTTTTCGCCGTGCCCTGACGGGCGACCATTGCGTTTACGTTGCCGCGCAGGGTGTTGATCTCGCCGTTGTGGCTCATGAAGCGGTTCGGCTGCGCGCGATCCCAAGACGGGAAGGTGTTAGTACTGAAGCGCGAGTGAACCATCGCTAGATGCGTTTCGAATTTCGGGCTCATCAGATCTTTATAAAAAGGAAACAGCTGCCTCGGCGTGAGCATGCCTTTATAGACAATGACTTTGGTCGAGAGGCTGCAGGCATAGAGCTGTTTTGCTTCGGTGAGGCTCGTGTCGCCGCGCAGCGTGTGTGAGAAGCGCTTACGGATCACGTACAGCTTACGCTCGAACTCTTCTTGGCTGAGGCCTTCGGCAGCGCCTATAAACAGCTGCTCAATACGCGGCTGTGCTGCGAGCGCTGCAGGTCCGACGTCGGCGCCAACCGCGTCAGTAGGCACGTCGCGCCATCCCAGTAGAGTCTGGCCTTCCTCACTGATGATGCGGTTGATTGTCGTGCGGCAAGTCTCGCGTTCGGCATCGACCTGAGGCAGAAAAATATTACCCACAGCGTATTGGCCCGCTGCGGGGAGCGTCACGCCAAACGACTTGGAAGCGATCTCGCTGAAGAAGCTGTGTGGCAGCGCCATGAGTATGCCCGCGCCGTCGCCCGTGTTGGCTTCGAAACCGCAACCGCCACGGTGGTCCATTCGTGAGTTGAGATGATACGCATCGAGCATTATTTGATGGCTTGGCTTGCCTTTTATATTGGCGACGAAGCCAACGCCACAGGAGTCCTTCTCTTGGGCAGGATCGTACAGGCCCTGCTTAGGGGGAAAGCCAAACTTTAAGGGCACTCGGTTGTCATTGCTCATGGTTACATCTCTCAAAATTCTTGCACTTAACATCGCTTGCACGCTGCCTGTGTCTTCCACAGCAGCGTCGCAATGAGCGCGTTTCTTACATCGAAGCTCAAGCGTCCGACACGCGAGTGAATCGGATAATTTGAGCCAACTATGCTTATTCTGCAGCTTGTTTTGCGGCCTCAACTAGGTGTCGAACTGACGCAAGGTAGGTCGTCTAGTTCGTGCTGCTAGGGCATTTTGTGCAGCCTGCAGCGTCCCTGTTTGCACGGTCGCGTGCTTGGTGAGCAGCACGGAAACGGTCTACAACAATACCATTGCACTAACTATTGTCAAGAATTCGGCTGTGCGGAAACCGCTTGCGGAAAGTAAACTGACAAGGGTTTGTCAGTAGTCGAATACAGTCTTGTAATTTATGACAAAATTCTGGCAGGAGGCGACGAATTTTCAACCTCAAATGTCACAGGTTGTGTCGCAAAAATTTTTCAAAACCTGACGCCACGCGGCTAACAGTTTTTCAATTGCTCTGCGGTTTGCCCAAAGAGAGATACACGCTTTGCTCGCTTGATAAAACACAAAGGGTGGATTACTCTCTAGCATCGTATTTACTATGCTTGTGCGAAGCTATGCCTCTAAAGGTAGGTGTTTCGACTCGCTTGCATCAACCGGCGCCTAACAGACTTTCGGCGATGCAACTCTCATTCCCAACAACGGAGGCGAATGTAACCCGTGAACCTAAACCTAACCCGTAGACGCTTTATCAAGGGCGTAATCGCCTCTGGCGCAGCGGCAACCACGACTGGCGTCTGGGTTGCAGCGAATGGTGCCGCGAGGCCCGCCGGCGCGGTCGAACGTATGATCCGCATCAACATCAACGGTCACGTGCGCACAGTCGATGTAGCGCCGCAGGAGACGCTAGCGTCGACACTGCGTTACAAGCTCGGGCTAACCGGCACTAAGCTTGGCTGTAATCGCGGCGAGTGCGGCGCTTGCACTGTGCTTGTCGATGACGTGTCGACCTATGCCTGCTCGGTTCTAACCCACTCGGTTAAAAACGGGCGCGTCGAAACAGTCGAAGGCCTCGAGTCTGCCGATGGCACGTTGCACCCTGTGCAGCAGGCCTTCGTTGAAGAGCTTGCGCCGCAATGTGGTTACTGCACGCCTGGCCAGATCATGGCCGCTGTAGGGCTACTCCGCGAGAACCCAAATCCTACGCGTGAAGAAGCGCGACAGGGACTGTCGGGCAATATCTGCCGCTGTGGTTCTTATGACTCTTACCTCGATGGCGTAATGCGCGCCGCGCAAATAGGATAATCAACATGGCTTATATGCACATTGGTAAAGACTTCGTGCCACCAGATGTTAACGGTAAAGTTACCGGTCGCATCAAATATGCCGAAGATTACACGCGCGAAGGCATGGTCTATGCGCGCCTATTAACGAGCCCGATTCCCCATGCGCGCGTCGTCAATATTGACGCGACTGAAGCACTGGCGATGGACGGTGTTTTTGGCCTTCTCACGGCAGACGATGTCTATCCTGACGGCGAGCCGCAGAGCACTGGTCTTAAGGTGCTTACAAACGAGCCCACGCTAGTCGGTGAGCCGATTCTTGCGTTAGCTGCAATTGACGAAAAGACAGCAGAGACTGCAATTAGCAAGATCTCAGTGACGTTCGAGCGTCTACCATTTGTATTAGATCCGCTCGATAGTCTCGCCGAAGGCGGCCCCGATGCTTACAACGGCGGCAATACTTACGTCTTCCGCCAGGGCTTTGCTTCTGAGAAGTGGAGCGCCGATCAGGTGGCTAGCTTCCGTGCGGGCAACGAGCCGACAGCCGAACCACAGCAGACTTTCGCGTACGGCGATCTTGATGCAGCACTCGGTGAGTCTGCGTTTGTTTACGAGACTGCCTTCACAACAGCGGGTTACCCACACCAGTCAATGGAGCCTCGCAGCGCGATGGCTTATTGGGAAAACGGCAAGCTGTACCTCCACGGTACGTCGCAGTCACTGTCGGCTCTCGCCGATGGCATGGCGAGCATCGTTGGTGTTCCGCAAGAAGACTTTGTGTTTATTAACGAAGCGACAGGCGGTGGTTTCGGTCAGCGTGCCCGCGCAAACAGCATTCCCAGTATGGCGATCCCTGCGAAAATGTCGCAAAAGATTAACCGTCCCGTCATGATGCGCGTAACGCGCGATGAAGAAACGGCAATCGGTGGCGCGCGTCAGGGTTTCCAAGGTTGGATCAAGTGTGGATTTAAAGCCGACGGCACGATGGCGGCGGCAGACCTCTACATTATTTCCGACAATGGCGGTAAAGGCGGCGGCGGCGATGCCTACTCAGCAGCCGACTGTATCTCTATTCTTTATCAGACCGAAGCAGTTCGTTTCCGCGGCACGTCTATCGGTAGTAATACCGGACACCGTGGCGCGCAGCGTGGACCAGGCCAGAATCAGATTGCCGCGATTATCGCGCCAATCCTCGACAAAGCGGCCGAGGAACTCGGCATCGATCGTCTGAAGATTCGTCAGATCAACACGCCACAAAATGGCGATGTGGGTGGCGCACGGCAGATTCCGTTTACCAGTGCTTATATGCCAGAGGCCCTTAAAATGGGCGCCGAACAGTTTAACCTTGAAGAGCGCATGGCGCGTTCGCGCAAGCGTAACGGCACGAAGGTTACCGGTATTGGAATCGGTCAGGGCTATCACAATGCGGGTCGTAGCGGCATGGACGGTATCGTTCGCCTCACCGCAGACGGCCGCCTGAAAGTGCATAACGGCGTTGGTAACCTCGGTACTTATTCGTACGCATCGACTTCGCGTGCGGCCGCAGAAGTATTGCAAATGCCTTGGGAGCACGTTGATATCGTTACGGGTCGTACCGACCGTCACCTGCCGATTACTTCGCCGCAAGATGGCAGTAACTCGATCTTTACTAACACGCGTACAAACTACGGCGCAGCGATGGACCTTCTCAATAAGATGAAGGAACTCGCAGCCATGGAGTTAGGCGGTGATGCAGCCGACTACGACTTCGCAGACGAACGTGTGTTTAAGACTGCAGCGCCAAGCGAAGGAATGACCTTTGCTGAAATCGCGCAGAAGGGAATTGCACTCGGTGGCAAGTTTACCGGTGCCTCAGATCTTCCCGAAGAGCTTAACGATTTCACTAAGATTTCTGTGAATCGCCTCGCTGGCGAATCGCTCATGGGTATCTATCACGATACGCCTCACAACAATAATCCTCCTGGATTCACTGTGACCTTCACAGAGATCGAGATGGACATTGAAACGGGCAAATACGATATCGTTGAGATGGTCACGATAGGCGATTGCGGAACGGTCGTTCACCCACAGGGTTTGAAAAACCAGTTGGTCGGTGGCGCAGTTTGGGGCATCGGTCTTGCAGGTTATGAACGTCATCTTTATGACCCGCAAAACGGACTCCCAGCAAGCACGGGTTATTGGCAGAGCAAGATCCCAACAATGATGGACACGCCGGCTAAGATTAAAACCGGCTGGGTTGATCTTCCGGATCCCGAAAACCCTGTCGGTGCGCGCGGTATCGGTGAGCCCGCGATGGGCGCAGTGGCAGCGGCACTTGCCTCTGCAATTAGCGACTCGCTCGATGGCCACCTGTTTAGCGCCGCGCCGGTTACAGCAGACATGATCATTAACCACGTAGCAGGGGTAACGTCTGAAGCCGTTCCTCTGGCTCAAAACAACTTCCGAGGTTGATATGGTAGCCACATCACATGACGTAATGCTCGACATTGAGCTCTATCAGCCTACCGACGAAGCTAACGCGCTCGCCTTGGCTGCAAGCCTTGGCAAAGACGGATGGTTGCTCGGCGGTGGTCAGGACACTTACGGTTGGTTGAAAGACCGAAACAAAACCGCGAGTGCCATGATCGAGTTGACTCAGGTCGACGCCTGGAAAGGCATTAAAGAGACTAGCGATGGAATCGAAATCGGCGCAGTGACTACGCTGACTGAAATTTCGAAGAACCCGTTGGTTAAAGAAAAATTCGCTCTACTCGCGAAAGCCGCTGGCGTTGTTGCTAGCCCGCAAATCCGCAATGTGGGAACCCTCGCAGGTAACCTAGCTCAGGATGCGCGCTGCTGGTATTACCGCCGTGGTCTCGACTGCTACCGTGCCGGCGGCAACATCTGCTACGCGGATTCGCCCGAAGGCTTAAACCGAGAACACGCCATCTTTGGTGCTAGCCGCTGTGTAGCGGTAAGCCCCTCGGATACTGCGCCTGCCTTGGTTGCACTCGACGCTACAATGGTTGTCACGAGCGCAAAAGGTCAACGCCTTGTGTCAGCGCAAGACTTCTTTGTTGGCCCCGACGTGAATATCACGAGCATGACCTCTCTCGAAGAGGGTGAGATCCTCACCGCCGTGCGTCTCCCTAATGAGTGGGCGAACGCTGAGTACTATTTCGAGAAAGTCGCAGATCGCAACGTGTGGGACTTCGCGCTCGTCAGCATCTCGGCAGCGATGAAAGTGTCGAACGGCGTGATCGAAGATTCGCGCATTGCGTGCGGCGCCGTCGAATGTGTGCCGCGTCGACTCGACGATGTTGAGAATGCGTTACGCGGCCAGCAGCGCTCGGAGCAATTGGCCGAACAAGTTGCTGCCATTGCATCTGAAGGCGCAGAGCCACTTAACTACAACCATTTCAAGATTCCACTGATCGAAAATTTGGTTAAGCGCGCGGTGCGCGGCTAGTCGTCTTACGCGATTTAAGCCCTGTGCGGGTATTACCGCCGTTAGGGCTTAAACGCGAAAGCCGACTCGCAGTTGTAGAACAGTAAAATCTAGGGATTAAAGAAGGAGTGCGACTTTTTATTTGCCGCCTTTGCAGCGGAAAACGAGAGCGACATTCCTCGATCGAGAACAGCGCGGCTTGACGAACAGGTAGGGACCTTCTATTTACCCGAAGGCGCCGCTTCTTAGGAGGCGCCGCTTCGTTAAGCTAACTAAAAAGAATAAACTTTGAGAGGTGCAAGGTGGGAGAAATAGTCCGCTATAAACGCGACGTCTGGGGTGAGGAAGTCATACTCGGCGTTTCATGGGATCTACTCTGGGTTGTGGCCGTTGCGGTGCTCGTGCTTTTAGCCGCGCACGCAATCGTGATGGCAGTGTTGGCCAATAAAAAGATGGACATGCCTTCGGGCGAAGGCAAACGCGTCGTGCGCCATGAGTCTATTGACCGTTGGTTTCACTGGGTTATGGCGCTGTCAATTTTCGCTTTGATCCTCACAGGTATCGCGCCAATTGTTGGGCTGCGATTCGCCTGGCTGAACTGGCACTGGATGGCCGGCTTACTATTGAGCTTTATCACGGTCGTCCATATTGTTCGCTCTTTATTCTGGCAAGACTTTAAGTCGATGATTCTGGGTCCACGCGACTTTGCAGAGCCTTTCGATTCTACGCGTCTTCCGGGCAAATACTCTTTCGAACAGAAAGGCATGCACTGGGCTGTCACCGTCGTTGTGATGACGGTTATCGCTACCGGTCTGCTCATGTTCCTGCAAATCGACTCGCCGTTTTGGGAGCGCACTAACAGCATGCCCGAGAGCCAGCTTGGCCTCGTGTTTTTGTTGCATGGGCTTTCTACGTTAGCGCTTGTTGCTCTTGCGGCAACGCATATCTACTTCGCCATTCGTCCCGAAAAACTCTTCTATACGCGGTCGATGTTTAAGGGTTGGATTTCAGAAGATGAGATGAAGGCGAACCACGATCCAAACCTATGGTCGCCTAAGCAAGCCGATTAAACGACTCGCGCGAGTTTATCGACTTCGCGCAAGTCAATGAGACACAACGGGGTCAGCTCTTCCTGCGCAAGCAACGAGGGTCTGGCCCCATTTAATAGTGACACCACAGAAAGTAGTTGAGGGGCATAAAGTGACCGACAAAAACACATTAGAGAGCGCGATCGAGACGATCGAAGCCGGCTACGAATTTTTACTCGCTTATGCGGCGCAGGGTCGACCCGCCGGGGCTGAATCGGGCCCTGGACCACACGCTCAGCCGACAATTCATGGTATGGCGACGGCGATGCAAGCGCTTATTACTGCGTTCGAGTCGAGCAGCGATGCGTTTGAAAAGGTCATTGCTAAGGACTGCGCGAAGGCAAGCGCGGCGCTGAATTTTATTTTGAAGCAGAATAAAATCGGCTCTGAGATGGTCGATAATTTAAATGCGTCGATTCACCTGCGCGCGGTGCTAACAGGCCTGTTTCTTTATAGCGAAGTGCTCAAGCCAAGCACTGCCGAAGATCTTGCGACGCCTAACGCGGTCCAGACCTACGACGCTGCAAACTAGCGGCGCCTGAAGAGAGCTATTGCGAATGATTTATCCGCCGCGACTAAATCTTGCCACTTTGCCCACCCCGCTCGTTAAACTTTCTCGCTTTTCTGAGCGCCTTGGCGGCGTCAATCTGTGGATTAAGCGTGACGAGATGACGGGCGTCGAGGTGTCAGGCAACAAAATTCGTAAACTCGAATTTTGCATTGCCGAAGCGCAGCGTCAAGGCTGCGACACCCTGATTACCTGCGGCGGAATTCAGTCGAATCATTGCCGAGCTACTGCCATTATGGGCGCACGTCTCGGGTTTAAAGTGCAATTGATCTTACGCGGAGAGGAGCCACAGATTCCGAGCGGCAACCTTTTCATGGATTTATTGGCAGGGGCCGAGATCAGCTACCTGCCGGCGGAGGGCTGGGCAGCCGCGCATCCGCAATACGCGAAGCAGCTTCAAGCCGAAGCCGAGATAGCTGGTCACAAAGCGTATTTCATCCCGACTGGCGCAAGTGACGAAGTTGGACTCTGGGGTTACATCGCTGCGAGCGAAGAACTTGCTGCCGATTTCAAAAGGTTAAACCTTAAGCCAAGCGCGATAGTAACCGCGACGGGATCGGGTGGAACTCAAGCTGGGCTTATTGCCGGCAACGAAATATTTGGTCTTGCTGAGAAAATCGTTGCTTTCAATGTTTCTGACAACGCTGACTATTTCGCCGAGCGCGCGCGTGAGGATATTTCGCACTGGCAAATGCGCTACGCCGATTTGCTCAAAGGCACTCCCGGCGCCGAGATCGATACTGCAACTCTGCGCGTACACACTCAGGAAGGTTATCTTGGTCCTGGATACGGCATCGGCTACCCTGAGGTTTTCGACATTATTAAGGCGCTCGCCTCGAGTGAGGGACTGTTTCTCGATCCCGTCTACACGGGCAAGGCGTTCTTCGGCATGGTGAATGAAATTTTGAAAGGTGATCAAGGCTGTTTCGCGGGCGCAAAAGATATTGTATTTATTCATACCGGTGGGCTTTTCGGCGTATTCCCGCAACAAGAGAATTTCACTTTCGCAGCCGGCTAGAGTGGTCATTAAGTTAATGGGTCATCACGTAGATCGGTTTTAAAGACAGGAGCACGAGTAATGCCACGCAATTCATCTACGCCTTTTTTACCCTATTTAAAAAAGGGTTCGATTGCCGCGGCAATTCTTATTGCCTTAACAGCGTGCGGACCCGAAGGTGAGCAGTCTGGCTATGGTGCAGATGACTCGTCGGGTTACGGTAGCGACGGCATGGCGGCAGCAACGAGCTGGGCTGAGCCTACGCCAAGTATTTACGCCGACGTCGAAAACGAAAGTGACCTGCTC